>ERZ1034984.516-NODE-516-length-42612-cov-103.797566_pt1 | contig 42612 bp, 75 predicted proteins | sample MGYA00520589_ERZ1034984 | MGnify/ENA primary metagenome ERZ1034984 (study PRJEB33766, sample SAMN09781790) | gut metagenome | biome: gut microbiome | host: Homo sapiens | place: Madagascar | study: EMG produced TPA metagenomics assembly of the PRJNA485056 data...
ACATATTCTGCACCGTGGAGTTGCCCAACATATTCTGCACCGTGGAGTTGCCCCACATATTCTGCACCGTGGAGTTGCCCCACATATTCTGCACCGTGGAGTTGCCCCACATATCCTGCACCGTGGAGTTGCCCAACATATCCTGCACCGTGGAGTTGCCCAACATATCCTGCACCGTGGAGTTGTCCAACATATCCTGCACCGTGGAGTTGTCCAACATCGCTTTCACGTCTTTTAGCATATTTTTGACTTTGCATCGTTTCAACCTGTAATATCCACTGCTCAGTTCCTCAATTTCTTCATCAATTCTGACGTGTTCTTTCCACCAGTCCTTGACAGCTTTTCTAAACTCATCAAAATATCTATCCTTGTCGTTCTTGAACCATTCTGGCAGAATGTCCTGATCCACGTTTTCTTTCCAAGTGTCTGGATCTGTCCACCACTCTTCGTTAGGTGGTAAAAGTTCCACTCTCACGAAAACACGCATTGCATTTTCTATGTTGTCCTCAATTCCAAGGCTTTCCAGCAAATCACTGTGGCTGTCGTTTGCTCCCTCTGCTATTACACAACGATTTTTCAATATCAATCCGCTTTTAAATCCGCACATTTTTCTTTCTACTCTCTTTCAAAAATGAATCTAATTTTGGTCGGAATATCAGATATGTGTGTCTGATACCGTCTGACCTGTTGCTACACCATATACACACTGTTTATTCATGATGCATTGTCCTTAACTACAAGCTTAATTCCTTCCTGCCTTTCGTAAATCTCTAACAGAATGTCCATAATCTTGGCTTTCCTCTCTGGTGTAATTTCCATGTCCGCTTTGTTCATGTGAATCTCCTTTCTCATTATTTAACGCTCCCACACATGGCAATCTGCTTGTCAACTTCCGACTGTTTCTTTGAGATTGCCATACCATCCGCAACACCGAGAATATAGTTGAAGTTTTCTTTGTCCAGCTGTGATACTGTTTCAGCTAATCTTGTAAGGGATTCTTTCTGTTTTTCGCTCATTTGCTCACTTCCTTTCTTGTTTTGTACTTTGTACATTATTAATATAGCACTATGTACATATTTTTGTCAATACTATTTTTTGTACAAAGTACAATTTTTTTATTTACTTTTTTAACATGTTGTAGTATATTATTAATAGGAGGTGAGAAAATGCAGAACCGATTAAAGCAAATAAGAAAAAGATTAGGTTGCAACCAGAATGAATTTGCAGAAAAACTCGGTATATCAGTTTCCAATATATCTAGCTATGAAGCAGGAAGAAGAAATCCGTCTGATGCTGTTATAAATCTGATATGCGAAAAATTTAGCATTAATAAGGAATGGCTTGAGACCGGAAAAGGCGAAATGTTCATTCAAAAGACCGAGAATGAAAAGATAGCTGAATTTCTTGCAGATGTTCTGAAAGCCGGGGAAAAAGACCAGCGGTACAGATTCATAGCCGCTATCTCAGAACTGGATGAAAACGACTGGAACACAATCCAGAAGCTGGCAGAAAAGCTTGTGAAGAAGTAAAAAGAAAGACAAGGGCAATGCGCAAACCCTTGTCTTTTTCTTTTATCTTAAAAACCTCTTTATAAATGCATATATGGTTCGGAGATCATCCTCGTCCATGCACTTCTCTATTAATTCTATTATTTTCTCTTTAAGCTCTCCCATATCCAATACCACCTTTCTATTTGATACATAAAGTATACGAACGTATGTTCGAAAAGTCAATAACGCATCCATTTGTTTTTTATCCTAAACTTTCATTTTGCAAAAAAATGTCATAAAAAAATGACAAAAATGTATTGTTTTATAATCATTTTGCTTTATAATGATGATATCAAAAGAAAGGGGAGTTCAAAATCATGAACGAATCAAAAGATACTAAAGTATGTAAGCACTGTCAATCAGAAATTCCTAAGAAAGCAAAGATATGTCCAGTATGCAAAAAGAAACAAGGTTTACCGAAATGGGCGATTGTTTTAATTGTGATTCTGGTTCTTGCCGCTATCGGTTCTGCTTCTGGTGGAAATTCCGACAATTCTGAAACTACTACCAATTCACAATCATCAAGCACAAACGAAACTCAAGATTCAACACCAGAGGTAAAGGAAGTTGAGACCGAATCAGAGCCAGAAATTGAATATACTGCGGTTGATGTAAGCACCATGATGGATGATTTGAAAAACAATGCAATGAAAGCAGAAGATACTTACAATGACAAATACTTAGAAATTACTGGTCGATTAGATGTTATTGACAGCAACGGTAAGTATATCGGGGTATTCTCTCAGACAGACAAATTTGCAATTGTTGGTGTTCAATGCTATATAAAAGATGATGATGTAAAAGCAAAGGTAATGGAAATGTCTAAAGACGATACTATAACGCTCAAAGTTCATATTAAGAGCGTTGGGGAAGTTATGGGTTACTCTGCAGATATTATAGAAATAGAATAGTATATAGTCCCTCTAGTAAATGAGGGACTTTTTTTAAAGGGAGTTAAAAATGAACATAGCAATTTATCCAAGGAAATCAAAAAAAGATGATAATTCAGAATCAATGGAACAGCAAATAGACGATTGTAGAAAGTACATTAATAAAACTTACCCTAATGCAAATATAATCGTTTATTCTGGAGATTATGCAATCACAGGGCATAGCACGGCAAAAAGAAAGGACTTTCAGCGCATGATGGATGATGTCAGGGCTGGAAGAATCAATGCAGTTGTTATTATGAGATACGATCGTATAGCAAGAAATATGAGAGATTTCTGTAACCTGTATCACGACATGGAAAGCGCAGGATGTAACTTGATATCAGTAAGTCAGCAGATCGATACTTCCACGCCATACGGAAAGAACTTCATGTACCAGATGGCAAACATGGCAGAATTAGAATGGGCGGTTATATCTGAGCGATACAAGGACACCGCAGCTTATAAAATCCGTGAAGGGAAAGCTTACACTGGAAGAGTGCCTATAGGATTCAAAATAGAGAAAATAGACGGTGTAAAGAAAGTCGTACACGATAATGAGGAACAGACAAGGGCTATATTTGATTATTTATTAGCAACCAAAAGCAAACGTGGTACTGTTCTGTGGGTTCGAGAAAACTTCATTCCAGATTTTACCAGACACAAATTAGACTCAATGATAAAGTCAGATTTATATATTGGGAAAGTAAGGGAAAATGAAAATTTCTGCGAACCTTATTTTACCAAAGAGCAAATGGAAGAAATAAGAAGTGTCAATCAGATAAAATACGCTCCGTCCGGTCATATATATTTATTCAGTGGATTATTCCGTTGTCCTATATGTGGCAGAAAAATGTCAAGTTTTTACAGCATAGACAGGAAGACCAAAAAGCACCGGCAATATCAACGATGCTGGTTTGGTGGAAATGAGAAATTGCACAAAACAAAATTAGTATCAGAAGCAAAAACAGAAAAATATCTTCTTGAAAATATTGATACAGCATTAAAAAATCTTGAATTTGATGTAAAAAAAGAAGAAAGTAAACCAAAGCGCAATTTGAATAAGAAACTTAATGATGCAATAGGGGAGCGTGACAGACTGAATTACCTTTTTGAAAAAGGTAGAATTGATATTCCAGAATACGAAAAGAAATACAGTATATTGTCCGGGAAAATAAATTCAATAAGCGAAGAATTATCCAATAACAAGGTTGTAAAAATTGAAGAATTTAAAAAGCAGATACCTTCAGACTGGAGAGTCCTTTACGAACAACTAGATCAAAAAGGAAAACAAGAATTTTGGCATAGAATAATAAAAGAAATTTATTTGAATGAAGCCTTTGAAATTACTGGCTTTATATTTTATATCTAGGACTTGTACTAAGCAACTATTTCCTAGTGGTTAACATTAATTAGTACAAGTATATTAAATCGAACTATAATGAATGCATTCTTATCAAACATAGGTTTTTCTGTAACCATTAATTTTACTGTGTTTTGAGCATTTTTTATTTGCTTATAAAATGGCAGATTTGCCATAGAAGTATATAAAATGCAACACGAAATTGAACATGTTTCTTTCTACTTTAAAAATAGCCGGCAGATAAACTCTACCGGCTATAGTTTTATTTTTCGTACACAGTGACGTATTTTGATGCTGTTGTGATGTATAATCCCGATTTAAGCTCGTACATACTGCCACCGCCAACCTTGATTGGTCCGTTCGCAATGGTAAAGACTTCATTCTTCTGTACTCTTTTTGCTACTGCTGATTTATCCCAGCTTGGAGATTTTCTCACAGCCAGATCATCCACAAGAACTTTTACATATTTTTTCTTTTCCGGAAGTTGTACCGGTGCAACTGGCTTAGGTGCTGCCTGCACATAGTCTGCTAAGGCATATGCAATTGCTGCACAAATCTGCTCGAACTTAAGTTTGTACGTAGCCGCATCCGGATCATTTACAAAGCAGACCTCAATCAGCATGGATTTTGCTTTCGTCTTTTTGATTACATATAATCCGCTACCTTCTTTTACTCCACGGTTTGTAAATCCAAGAGCTGCGATATATTCACAAACTTCTACTGCGTCAGGATACTGTCTTCCCTGGAATGTATATGCTTCCACACCATGTCCTTTTCTTGCCTTATCATTATTGAAATGAATACTAATAAAGTAATCAAGATCCGTTCTGTTTGCCATCTCAACTACTTTTTGTAAATAGGCCTTCTGCGTCGCAGCTTTATCTATTGTACATGGCACAACTTCCACACTGCATGCTTTAAACATTTCTGTCAATCTGCTGCATAGCTTTCTTGTTTCAATACTCTCTACGATTACACCGGAAGTTCCAGATCCGGCACCGGACAGCGTGTGTCCTGCATTTAATCCAATTCTCATAACTTATTTTTCCTCCTTATTAATGTACTGTTTAAACATCTGGTGCAGTCCTGTGCTTGCCAAACCACTGAATAATCCACTTAATAAAATAGGTGCTGTAACTGTCCATCCGTTAATCCAAACCGCCAGAATAACACCAAGGACAGCGCAGATGGTAGGAATGTATTTATTATCCACATCCTTAATCCATTTCTTTACGACATAGCCTACACAAAGGCAAATGCCAACGATCACTGGTACCATAAATTCCGCCAAAAAACTTACATCGTTCATGTTCTAATTCCTCTCTTTCTGCTTCAGATGAAGCTCTTCAATCTCGTTTTTCATCTTTGTAACCATTCCATTGCCGCCCAGTGCATGATAAGCATCGTACATTTCCATAAAATTCTGGTAGGCATAGGATGGAATTTCTTTGAGAGCCATGTATTTATTATGGTACTCAATCAGTTGCACACGAAGCAAAAGCATTGTTCCTCTGCTATTCGCATCTCTGTCTGACTTCTGATTTTTCAAAATCCACACTATGTATCCCATTAATGCGGTCAGAACGATAGGCAAAGCAATCGTGTACGTTTCTTTTAACATCTCCATTGGATCATCTTCCTTTCTTTTGTATAATTCAATTATAATATTTCAGAATAATTTTTTTGTCCCATTTTACTTCGCATAACCAGAGTTTAACTGAGAAAATCAATGCGCTTGTTCAGAAACTTCATCCGGTTGGAAGCTGGTATTTCTCGACAGTAGCCACAAATCCGGTAGATATATTTGGATTTGGCACATGGCAACTGATTACAGACAGATTCCTTGTCGGTGCAGGCAATAGCTATTTTTCTGGCGCAATGGGTGGCGAGGCTGTACATACTTTAACAGCGGCAGAACTTCCAACACACCAGCATAATGTTCTGTCTGGAACATTGGGTGGTAACAATGGAAATTATAAATTCATGTTATCTTCACAATCAATGTACGGAACTTACGATGGGCAATACGGTGTAATAACAGATGACAGATTTATAACAGCAGCTAGTTCTGTGTACTGTGGAAATCAGCCACATAATAATATACCGCCATATTATGCGATTTATATGTGGGTTAGAACTGCTTAAATAGCTATTAACTGTTTATTTCAAACCACTTGAGTAAAAGATGTGGACATATTTATTCTACCTTATACAATACGCATAAGCACTAAATGACCATTTGTATTTAAAATGGCTGAATCGTCAACTTTTATCTGATAATTATTATTATCTGCCGCAATACATTCAAATGCAATTTTATTATTAATTACCAGAGTTTAACTCCGAAAAGTGGTAGTAACATGTATATTGGTCATATTGTAAGTAATGGTAGCACTGTTTATATGATTGTTTCTTTACCATTTGATATTTCACAATTTAATAAAATTTTATGCGATTCATATCAGGCGTATGGTCTAGCTGCGTCATATGATGGTGAAGTCACAAATAAGGCTTGTAACACGCTTATTATTAAAACTTCATACAAAATTGATTTTGTTGGAAGATGTGGAATTTGCTACTTAAATTTTCAAAATTAATCTGCTCTATATGAGAACGAAGCGGTAATATAACTGTCTATACTACTGTTAGGAGAAACCAAATATATACGTCCAGTAGTTTTATTAATATATCCATATAACGGATTTCCCTCGTTTGACGTTGCCGGAAAAGAAATGTTTTCAGCTTTTGGGTAATACTTTTTACTGATTGCAGCAACAATCACAGCAGTTCCTCTTGGCAGAGGGGTTTTCATGTGAACGGACAGATTGACAAATACTCTATTGCCGATTCTATCAATGGAATTATCAAACCATGCTTCGCAGTTTTGGGTAGCAAGCGGTAAGTCAATATCTTTATTAGTTAAACTCTGGGTTATCTCATTAAATCCATCTTCGATTCTGTTTTCTAAATCATTCATATTTGCAGCATTAAAGGCATCCCCTTCCTGATGTACTGTGCCTTCATCCCTTGCAACTGTCACAAGATTTGTGCTGCCATCTTCCATCGTAATCAGTCTGCGGTTAATATACTCTGCAATTCGATTTTTCCATGTTTTCTTTGTAAATCCCATAATATGTCCTCTCTTCCTATAATAATAGTCCGGTATCATCTCCGGCATATATCTCTGATCCACAATAATAATTGAAGTTGTTAAGTAAAATGCCATACACATCATCCAATATTTTCTCAATATCATTCATCTTCTGGTATGTATTGACTGGCATACTCGGTGTCTGCGGCGTGTCTCCGTGAATCATGTACGCATTTCTGATAACCTCTGTGTTATTTATGACTGATATTAAAAATGTTTCATTTGGATGTTCTGGAACGTCTGCAACTGTAAGATTAAGTTCCAGAACATCTGATAATAACTTTGTGTTATTCTGGATTCTCTGCATATCTGATAGATTCAGTGCGCCTTTTATACCGGCAATCCATTCTGTTTTTTCGTCTATATTGAAGTTATCCCATCCTTTCTGTAACAACTCCAACACACGATCCACATCACTCTGTGACCGATCCGTCACTGTCTGCATCCACACCAGCATAAGCAACCACCTCACTTTTCAGACGTTCATTTTCTTCTTTTAAAGCTTTGTTTTCCTTTGTGAGCTTCAGATTTTCTTTTCTAATCTCGTCATAATAAGGATTAATTGGATTGTAATTCATCAGATCAGCACATCTCCTCCCGTATATAATTCAGTTCCGGCAAACACATCCTCAGTAACGACAATTGAGTATCCCCTGCATGTTGCCGTTGCGATAAATCCATCGGTCAAATCAAGCGTCTGGCTCTCAATCAATGTTGTCGATGTCTTTCCACCAATCGAATTTATATTTGCCCAATTTCCTACCTGCTCTAAGTCAACCAGGTACTTCATCCCCACCTTTTTTCTCAAGGCATTATAACCCAAAAGATAATCGGCGATATTGGGTAATATATCAGCATTATAAATGGTACATCCACTGTACTTCTTTATATTTTCTGTCTCCCCGGATTCGATTTTATCTACACGTTTCTCATAAGAAAAAGTTGTGTTTGCATATTTAATACCTGTAATCCGGCACTGTCCGGAAGCCGGCATGTTAATGATGAGATAATTTGTTTTTACTTCTTTCAGCGTACCGGCACTTGCCGTGATGGACGATGGTAGATATGGACTTGAGAATGTGATCTTGGTATCTCCGGCCGGCAATGTTTTCTTATAAATGTCTGAGGTTTTTTCTTCCAATGCATAGTTTTTCATCTCAATATTTACACCAGATATATATTTTTCAAGAGATACTTTCGTATTTCCATTAAATTTTCGATCTGTCCCGACAGTGGATTTCACATATCTGTCTGGCTTATAAACCTTGATGGTATCGCTCCGGCTGTCATCCGCAACCGCACCACACGCAAAGCATACCTGTTGCAATGCCTTACGGCACGTCTGAATGGCTAAATAGCCACTTAAAAGTGTGTTACCGACTTCTTTATCAATCGTATATTTTTTAATACCGGCAGTGGTAAATATTGCAATCAGCAGTACTTCTGCACGGACATTGTTATATACCTGTCCATCATAAAATATGTATTTATCCAGCAAACCGATTGTATCTATCAGCTTAAATTTTGAGATATTCTTTGTAAAAGAAAAGGCATCAATAAAAAACGCACCCATATGGATCATGTTCCCGTCTTTATACTCTGACAATGTAACTTTCTGCGTTTTCTGTACACTCTTCCATGCTCCGTTTTCGTTTTCTGCATCAAAATCATTATTCATATCAACAATTGCAATATCCGCTTCGTTGATAGACAAGGTTGCAGAAGTCACATCAATGTCCTCCTGCACCTTGGCTGTCTGGATCATATCCTTATCCCATACGATATATTTTCCATATAAAATATACTGAAGCTTAATATATCTCTGTGGAAAAGTGGTCTTTACAAATTCAATCTCAATTTTTCCGTAATTCTGCACCTGATTATTGCAAACATAAATAAGGCTGTCCGGGTAAAAGGTCTCTGTAATTAATTTTGTACCGGCGATTGTATACCATGTGATTTTCAGCTCTGCTGGTGGTTCATCTTCAAAATAAAGTGTAATCGCTGCGGATGTATGCTGCTCCTTAAATGTGATTGTAAGTTTAGGATTCGTTTCAAACGTGCAGTCATCCATTGATAATGCATCACTCCAGAATGCAATATCGTTTGGATTGTCCGGCAGCACACTTTTATTTCCGTCAAGTATAAATTGGTTTAGTTCAAAAGTTCCATAATCGGACTGTTCCGTCTGGTCTGCAAATAACTCAACTGAACCTATGCCTTGGTTATCATCTGTCGTGACCGCAGCATCCGCAAGTGCGGTAACATCTATAAATTTCATTTCTGCCCTGCAATATGTTCTCATAAATGCCCCCTTACGGTGTTCTTGATGGTTTCTTGCTCGTCATTTTCCAAGACAAGCCTTTATACTTCGCTCCGCTGTCCAGTACCTTTTCCACTTCATCTTTAATAGAGGAAAAATACCCATAAAAATCAAATTGCTTACTAGCATCCGGTAGTGATACATGATGGAATCTGTTTTCGCAATCCGTGATATGATCTATCAGTTTGTCATACATTTCTACATCATCGATTGTTCCAATTGAGATTGTATAATTCTTATACAGTCCGATGCTCTCGATTTTAATATCGCCATCCTCCGTCCTCTCTGCATACTTTTCCAGAAAGTCCAGTGTCCTCTGGATAGACACCAGAGGGATATTATATGTAATTCCATCAATGATAAGTCCTTGTGTATACTTATGTACCATCTTATCCCTCCGCTATCCCAAGTCTTATTTCTTCGTCCTGTAAATACGGTAGATTGATTCTTGCGAACTCTTTACCATCCACCGCCAGTACTACTGTCTTTGCACCGCTGTAGTCCGGCATTTTGCTTGCAAGCTTCGATGCAAGGTCATCCATCCAGCCGGTATTATTTTCAAGCGGTAATACTGCTTCTCTTCCTGCTTCTCCGATCTCTGCAAGTGTCCTTCCAGTTGTGATGCCGCCATTGGCAAGTCGTGGCAGCTTTACAGTAGGAATTGTAGGTATGCTCGGATGCCAAGAGCCACCCCCCAGCCAATCAGGCATGTCAAAACCTATGCTATTAAAGCCAGAAATCAATGAATTGATGCCATTAATAACCCGGTTTACCATATTTTCAAACATCTGGATAACACTGTTTACAAAATCTTTTACCGATTTTTCTGTCTGGCGTAATGCTTTGTCTGTGTCTTTCGTAAGTAATGCATGAATTGCGGCGAATACAAGTTTTACCCCTGCCAGCAAAAAATTGATCAGATCTAAAATAAAATCGACGCTGTCTTTTATATTCTGGCTCAGGTTTTTAATAATCGGCAGAATTACCGGAAGCACATTTTTAATAATCCATGCAATAATCGGCTGTAAAATATTTGTCCATAAATCGTTCAGTATGTCTATTACGATTCCCATTATTTCGAAAATATTATCAAACACAGGCTTTAAATGATTTTCATAGGTATCCTCAAACATTAACGCCAGATTCTGTAAAATAGGCTGTACATAAGTGTTCCAAAATTCAAGAAATTTTGCTATTAATTCTGACATTCCATTTTTTACATTTTCGATAAACGGATGAATATGCTCATCGTACAATTCTGTGATTTTATCGGTCACATGCTGCACGCCGTCTGATATAGTCGTTGTCAAATCAGAAATCACAACAAGAAGTCCATCCAGCGCATCTTTTAAAGCATCCTGATTCTCTACAAAAGGTGTCACGATGCAATCGATAATATCTTTTCCAAATTTTGCCGCATTCTCCGTAACCATCATGAATGCATCCGAAAAAATCTGAATCAAGTTTGCTGTGATCTGCTGTCCGTTTTCATCCCCAAATACAGAAAATACATTTGCGAATGCATCTGCCCCCTGTGATGCCAACACTGAAATATCAGATGCTATATCAAACATGTCGATAATATAATTTTTTATATTTTCAGAATTACTTTCAAGATAAATAGATATCCCACCAAGAAGATTTTCTGCTATGGTAGCACCTATGCTTACTACAGATGCCGAAATGCTTCCAAGTGACCTTGAAAAAGTCATAGCAAAATTATCAGCAGATGCAGAAACTTCACTATCTGAAAAAATATTTAAAAATGAATTTTTTATGCTTTCTATACTGGATTTAATATTATCAAATTGTAAAGAAATATCTAAATTGCTCCAGGTTTCATCCCATCCATTTTTTATAGAAACTTTTAATTTTTTTAAATAATCTATAAATGGCTGGATTTTATCTGATAATTCTTTTCCAGTAGGGACTTCTTCATATAAATCAGATCCGCCACTACCAGTTCCACCACTACCGCTTCCAGAATCATTTTTCTGCAATACATTCAAGTCATCAAAAGCCGCCAATGCTCCAGCTGCTTTTTTGGCAGAACCGGCTGTTTTATCAAGAGATGCCGCATAGTCTACCTGCTGCTTCTTTGCCTTTGTCCAAGTGCTTTTTCCACTTATAGCCGCAATAAATCTATTCATAGCATTAATGGCATTTGTAAGCCATGTGCATAAGGTTACGATTGCTGGTGTCAATGCAGATATGATAGGCGCTGTCAATGCTCCAATAGAATTTTTTAATGTAGCCGAAGCACTTGCCATTTCAGACATTTTTCCATTAAATTCAGAAGAATACTTCGCCATGTTCTGTATACCTTCTGTAAATGACTTGGATATGGTTTGAGATACTTTCATAACCGCACCAAATATTGCAAAACTAACTACTGTCTGCTTTATATGTTTTGCCATGTCAGATATTAAACCAGAGGATTTTTTTGCTGATTTTCCTACTTTTTCAATGTTTTTCGCACCAGCACCAATAGATTTCTCATTGACAACTGTTTCTCTCATCTTTTGATTAAGAGCTTCCTGTTTACTCTGTACATCAAGAAGCTTTTCAGATACTTTACTATATTCCTCTGTAGTTGTAGGATCTATAAAAGCAGTTCCAGAAGATTCCATTGCGGCAAGCTCGCCTTTTGCATATTTAATTGAGTTTGTTAATTCCTCAACGTCGTATTGCATTCTTTTGAAGGTTGTGCTTTTACTGCTTCCACCTGTTTCTAAGAATTTATCCATTCTGGCAAGAAGTTTATCAAGAGAAGCAGTATCTTTTTCTATCTGCATCTGCACAGCCTTATATTCCTCTGTTGGAATTTTCTGACTCGCCAGCTCTTTCAGTGTATTGGAAAGCTTATCAGCTTCTCTTGCAAGTTTCTGAAACTGTGATTCCATCTGCATAAGCTTACTAGATGCTTCTCCATTTTCAATCAACGTTTTTATTCTGATTTCGCCATCATATTCAGCCATGCTAAAACCCTCATTTTTTAAACTGTTTCAATGCTTCCTGTTCTATTTCTTTCTGCTTTCTTATTTCTTCCATCATGCGATCGTAATCGTCTATCTTTTCTTTTTCTTCGCTGGTATACTCTTTTTCTGGCTGTTCCAGAGCATATTTATTTTGTGCATTTCTGATTGCATCTTTTTCCTTGGAACTCATGTTCTTTTCAATCTTCTTCTGTCGAATCTCAATTACCTCCAGGAGAGAAGATAATCTTCTTGGCATATTCCAGATCAAGCCATTAAATTTCCACCAGTGCATATCTGCTACTGACAAATCAATTCCGTATATCTGCAAGAAATCTGCGTATATTCTCCATTGGTCTACATCATAGTCAATAAAACGCTTTGTATTTTTGCTGCTATTGGTATTATCGTGATACCATCCGTTTAAGTACCATGAAATACATTCATTTAACTCATGGTACTGTGGATGGTCTCTAAGTTCTCCGTATTCATCAGAGAACATAAGATAAAGAATAGTAGTTGTTTTCTCGTACTCATTCATTTCTTTGTCATATTGCAAAATATAAATCTGCATACCTATGCGGAAATCAGTATTTACTTTGTATCCGTTCCATTCAGTAGGCAAATTGTCCAGCATGACATTGTTCATTATTTTGCCCCACGTCTTTTGACATTGTATCTGTTCTGTACCTGTTCAAATCGTTTATTGAAAAGTTTATTCATAACAGGGATAACCTGTTCTACAAACTCCACAATCGCAAGTTCATCCGGGACAATATCTCCGTAAATCTGTTTCATGGCATCTTCGCCAAACAACCCATCTATACTTTCCGTAATCTGCTTAAGATATTTCACACGAATGCTGTTCAGCTCTAATGCTGCATCCACATTAATATCATCCACATTCATATTGTCTTTGTGGTTATTTCTCCATTCGGCGGCTTCTTTTTCACAGTTCTGAGATATATTATTTAATTTATCAATTACACCTGCAAACTTCTTAGCTGTGTCAGCATTTGCTGTATCTACTGTTATAACTGTAATAAGATCTCCGTCTTCGTCTTTTATTGCAATTTTTTTTACACCACTGCTTAATTTAATTTCTTCCATTTTTAACATCCTTTCCTAATGTGGGACACCAAGGAAAGGTAGGCATCCCACATATGCTAATTTTTAATTAACACCTATGCAACTGGGTAATCTTCATCCAAAGCCAAAGCACTTACTTTAGATGCCCATGTGAACGATCCATCACCAGCTATAGTGATTGTTCCCTGTTCTACATCTCCATTTCCATTAATCTGGACTGTAGACTTTAAAATATCACCACCTGCTCCACCAGTGCTTGATGCACATACAGTTACTGGGACACGGATACAATCTCCGGATCCGCTTGTAATATCAGTTTTATAGTAGCGATAATAATATGTCTCACACTGATCTCCTGTTGGAAGCTTTTTGAAAATGTCATTAAACACTGTCTGCATTTCATCTGACAAATGTTCTCTTTCCGGGGACATTGAAAATGCATATCCTTTTACAGAGTTGCTTGCATTTTTCATGTTTACGTACTGTGTGCTTTCTGTGTTAGGTCCCCAGTCTTCTGTAAGCTCTGTGAAACCGTCACCCATTTCAGCAAGCTTTTCAGTTGACCCACCCATAAGGCTTCCAATATCCAAAAGTGAGACCATGTTAGTTCTGTCTTTTGCCATGAGTATTCCTCCTATTTTTTATAAAAATATTTAAGCTGCATATTAATTGCTAATTCTGTTGTTTTTCCATCTGCTGTACCGCAAAATACATCCGATGTGCGGTTGATTTGTTCTACAACAAAATTTTTATCTTTTAATGTAAATTCTCCACTCTCAAGAAACTTTGCAATATTTTCAAGCAAATTGCTTGCTGCAATATTATCCTTGTTTGTTGTTGGATTGCTTTTGTATACGATCTGGAACGTCATTTGTCCGACATAAGAACCGCTGACATATTTTTTCAAATAAACAGGATCCTGCGCCGGAAAAACTCCAATAGACTGAGTATCTTTTATGCTGTTCCATAAGATTGTTGAATTTGATGGTTTGAAACCGGGTGGGAAATCTGGATAACTATTTATCATATCAAGGATAGCTCTTTGTGCCGTTTCTGCATCAGATACAAGCATTATTTTTGGCTTTTCATCCAAATCATTTACCTCCAATCTCAAACCTTGGTATAAGGCTGTAAATACCGATAGTATTAACTTTGTAGCAATTCCCTTTTTCATTTACCATGTACTGGAAGAATTTACCCGGATAATCGTCTGAATTAATTAATCCAACAGGCAGTTCCCTATCAATAAGAAGTTCATCTTTCTTTGCAATCACTACAAAGTCAAAATCATTACTTCTTAAAGTGAAATGCTTTAGCTTTTCTTCTTCGCTCATGTTTTCCCAGTCTGGCGGATTAACATAATTCAATGTGCCATCATTTGGGATTTTTACAAGAAAACTATCTGCATCTTTCATTCCTGACTTGCTTATGTTCTCTGCCTGTGTAAGCTCGATTCTTACATTTTCAAATAGAGTACCAAAATAATATTCAGTTTCTAAAGTGTCGTTGTAATGCCTGTTATATAAAACCACGGCATCTTTATATCCGATTCCCATAAGCTAAACTCCCATGTACAAAAGGTTTTCATGCCTTGAATCAACCATTCCGGTTAGGTAATTTGATGCAATATCGTAGCACTTACTATTAAGCGCCATTTCTGATTTTGCAAGATCTACCAATGTCGAAGAAGATGCTCCGGTATCATAAGATACTGATTCGCTTCCAGAAGTCATGCTCTTAATCATTTTCCCTTTTACAGTTCCGTCCGTATTTGCAATAACACCAAAGTTATTAACTGCCGCAGAGTACTCAGATAAATTCTTTAGCAATTCAGCTATTTCGCAGGTGCAATCTTTGATATTATCCCACCATGCATCTTCTGATTCTGGCTGAGAATAAAACAAAATCCTGTTTGATGTGATCGCATTGATTCTTCTTTCTGCTTTTCTTTCATATGGAGCAAAGTCTTCTTCGCTTTCGAACAAACTTCCACCATATTTAGTTTGGTAATATTCAAAATCTACATATGACATTGCCCCACACTCCTTACTGCTGTGATAAGATTTCGCTGATAATATCAGCTTTCTTTGTTGCGGTCAGTGAATACCCTTTACTCTCTGCCAGTGCTTTAATTTCTGCAACTGTAAGAGAGTTTAAGTATTCTTCCGTGAGTTCCCCACTAGCATTTACCGCCTGTGTAGTGGGATCTATTCCCCCGGTGTGATTGAAACGTTAGCTACTGCATCAATGTACTCTGCGAAAAGTACAAATCCTAACAGTGCATAATTTACGCTGGTTGCGCGATCGTAATCGCCTTTTACCTTAAATCCAATAAGGTTTGTCTCTCCACTAACTGTGTAAGAAAGACCGGCTTTCTCAAAATCTCCGTCAGATGGGTCTACATAGTAAGCAACGATGTTGTTTACAGCTGTTGCCAGAACTTTTCCGGTTGGGATTTCGTTGTCAGAGCAAAGGATCATAATGTCTGCTCCGAGGAATTCCTTGACATAGGTAAGTCCGAAGGCTGTCTGCAAAGTAATTTGTGAATTTCCAAGATAATCATATAAATCCATCATATTTACAAATACTGCAACTCCTGTAGCAGTTCTGTGCATTGACTTGAACTTATTCTTGACAGATCCAATAGCTTTAGCTACAGCCATCTGGAATGTTTTTGCAGTGTTTGTAAGTGTACCAGTTTTCAGATAGTTGTAGAATTTTGTTGTAATTCCATCCTGCAGGTCTGTCTTGAACTCTTCATCTGTCATTCCACAAGCTGCTTCATATCCATGATCCTTGATAGCTTCGATAGAAACTTCTTTTGCATATTTTTCAAGAGTAATCTCTGAATAAGGTTTCTCTTTTACCTCATAATGTGTTCTTGGAATCACATCGCCTTCTGCTACAGTCCCACTCTCTAACGTTCCTTCTGCATATTTGCTTTTAAGAACAGTTCCCGGATTTTTTTTAATTGCTCTTGAAATTCCAAGAATTTCTCTTAAAGCTTCCCAGTTTCTTTCAAAAGATGTAACAAAATCAATTTCCCTTGCTGTTACATCAATGTCTTCTGTTTTAATCAGTCCTGCGTTTGCTGCAAAGAACTGCAAATTGGTGTTCATCGTTAATCTGTTTTTGTTCATATAAAACTCCTTTACTGTTGGAATAAAGAAATGTTTTCGGCAATTGCTTTCCGACGTTCTGATCTATCTTCGATAGATAAAATGCTCTCTCTTGTTTTAGGCTTATCTCCACCTGAATTGTTTTCATTCGGTTTTGTAAAATGCGCCTGTGGAGGATTCTGCTTATTTACAAATGCATTTGCATCTGTCTTTTTAGCTTCCTCAATAAGATCACTGAACCCTATCAGCTTTCCATTTTTTACGCTTACGCTTTCGGAAATGTCTTTCATAATGGCTTTCTTCGCAGATTCAGAAGTAAACTCGATTTCCGCAAATGCTTCTTTCAAAAGTTCATTCTTCTCATGCTCTGCGATTTTGGCTTCGTAATCTTTTTTTGAATCCTCTGCCTGTCTTTTCCAGTTGTCACGCTCTTTTAAAATGTCCTCCGGACTTTTTCCATCCAATCCTTCAAGCATTTTCTCTGCTGATTCTGCCCGGGTTTTCCACTGTTCGGATTCTGATAAAGCCTTATTGACCTTGTCTTCCATTTCTTTCTTGGAATACAGCTCTTCACCCATACTCTTTTTAAGAGATTCTTTCTGTTCGTCTGATACTTCAATTCCGAGTTTCTTTAATTCGTTTACTACGTTTACCATGTTTCTACCTCTTTCTTTCCAAGTTGTTACTCCGGTCAGTCCGGCACGAATGAGTTGCTATTTGCTCCATAGCTGGCAATTGGGAATGAAGGAATCGAACCCTCGACAACCAGGATATAAGCCGTGTCTTCTTCCACTGAATTAATTCCCAAAAATAAAAAAGCACGCCCAAAATAGGACGTGCCATGCATCATCCTATAATTATTCTAGGTTAGCGAACAGAATCCCTTTTTCTGTCCGGTACTTTTAATATTCTTTTCAATATATATTTTAACTTATTTTCAACAACTTTTTGTACCATTTTAAAAAGGTCAGATTGCTCCACCCATTTTGCTATTTCCCACCGAAATACCTTTTAAGTACTTCTTTTTCTTCTTCCACAATGCAATCCTTTCTTAATCTGTTGCACTGGTCGTATATATACTTTCCGTACTCTTCTAATTTGGCTATCATTGCATTTTTATTTTCCAATGTAGGATTTTTAATGTATTCTTTTTTAAGCCTTATATAGTCCTCATACTGCTTTATAACGTCCATTTTCAATTACCCCATTCAAAATATCATCTGCTATGCCAACGACTTCTTTTCCATAAAGAGACAGAAAATCCGCTACGATTTCCTCTACATCTATTGGAATGTGGCAGTCATATGAAAATGAAGCGCAGTGTACCAACTCATGAGATAAAACTTTCTCTAACAGACTTCCGCTTAATGCATTTGATAAATAAACCGTTCGTGTACTCCAATCTGTAACACCAAGTGTAATTGTTCCGTCTGAACGCATTAAACATTCACTATTAGGATTTACATATAAAATATTCCATTTAATATCATTGATTTTAAACACTGCGCTCACCTCTTAGATTTTCTGTAACATCATCTGTAATTCATTTCTCCACATCTGCTTTTCTTCCGGGGCTGCATCTGATGTCATTTCAGTAATATCCATCTGCATATCTCGCAAATAATCTTTTCTTGCTTTTGCACGCTCTTTTTTATCTTCCTCTGAATTACCATGATGGTTTTCTCTGGTCTCCATATAAGTACGTCTGGAGATACCGGCTTTTCCCTCTCTGGAATCCCTCTGATATGATCTATCTCCCATCATTCCGGTATCTGTATACATCCTTTTCAGGTCTTTCTTATCCATGTCTCTCATGTGCTCTGTATCTTCGTAATCATCCGGGTACATGTGATAATATGGTGGCTCATCATATCCTCTTCGTTTTCCTTTGCCCTTAGGTGCAAATCTTCCATCAGCATAACGATACCGGTCATAATATCTTCGGTCATCCCCATACTCTAAAAGCTTCTCCATGATATCTGCTTCGTCCGCTTCGTTCATTGCCTTAGTAATTGTGGCATAATACTCTGCTTCTGACAGATCCTTTATCATGTCGATCACTTCTCCCATTTCTTCTGTGTTGACATTCTCAATCCCTTTTTCAATCTCACACAAGGATTTTTCAGCAAGGCATTCAAGCATTTTATGAATTCTTTCAATATGCATATACTAAGCCTCCCTTACTACGATCAAATTACTGTTCTGTACATCGATAGCCTGTCCAGATGTATTCTGAACCGCTATTGAGCTGCAACATCCACAAGGAACATCTACATAAACCTGTGCAGATACATTGAATAAGTTTTCTACTGCCGCAGGTGTCACAATCATTCTTGTAGACTGTAAAGGTTCTCCGTCAATTGCGATTGCAAGAGAAATAGCTTCTACCGTTCCACCGGTTGGGATCTGGATATTTCCACTATAAGATACAAGAAATCTTGCTTTGCACTGGTTTGTGAGTCCTCTTAATTTAACTACTCCGCTTCCCTGTCTGTGAACGATACATTTTGTTCCGCAAACCGGTGTCTCAGTAAATGCGACATCTTCTCCCTGCGGTACAGTCTGTAAAGCATTGGCTGTAAATTCTGACATAATATTTTCCTCTCTTTCAAAAATATAAGGGCAAACATTGAAGTCTGCCCTTTGTGTTTAAGTAATACTGCTATGCAGACATAATCTTGTCGATTAAGATACTTTAATTATTTAGTTGTCTAACATCCGCATCCAGTATTGCAACCACATCCATACGGAATGTATGTGTTCGGGTTTGGCACCTGGTATGCTGGGATTGGTGATGGATTAACAGCGTTAATAATATGATTTGTCTGTGCTGTCATAGCGGTAGTCAAAAGTGCGTTCTGTCTATCCTGTGATGCTGCAAGTCTCAAATCATTATTTTCTGCCTGCAACGTTGCGATCTTATCCTGGCATAAGTAGTCAAGTATCGCTCTTGTTCCGGCATTCTGGCTGTCGATAATATCTCTCGTGTTGTTGTTCATTGTGTTCTGTAATGCGCAAGTGTTCTGCGCCATGTTGAAGTTTACACCTTGGATAGCTTCACGAGTTTCGCAGCAACAATTTGCAAGCTGAGACTGAATAGCATTTGCATTCTGCATTCCTGCTACTGTGTCCGCATTAATTGCCTGCTGAATGGTGTTAAATCCTGTCAGCATTCCGTTGTTTACTGCATAAAAACCATCACAAAGACCATTTGTAATGCCATCAAGTTTACTTATGACTGCTGAATTGTCAAATCCTCTCTGGATATCAGCCTGTGTAGCCGCAGTTGCGGTATAACCGCCACCACCATTACCACCGAATCCATAACCGCCCCATCCACCGAATAAGGCAAAAAGGATAATGAGAACCCACCAACCACCATCGCCCCATGCACCATCATTACGGTTTCCACCAGTAACGGCGGCAATGTCCGCTAAACTTGGAGATGAATTAAACATATGTGTTCCTCCTAATAAAATTTATTTATACATAATCTTGCAAGAATAGTATCAATGTTTAAACTGACTCATGATTTCTTCCGGGTTAAGACCTTTTTCTTTGCACAAATTTCTGGCAAGCTGTTCCAGACCTTTACTGTCTCCACGGTTCATCATGTCGAATGTATTTTTCATGATCGGATTATTTGAAAATTGAGAGTTGCTCATCATTTGACTTAATATTATCTTAGGGTTTCCACCGCACTGGATCATCTGCATTAAATTCATTCAGGATCGCTCTCTTTCTTTGCTCTGGTAGTCCTCTGGGACTGAGTTATTTTAGCTTCTATTTGGTCTAATCGCTCCATTATCGGGGCAAACAATGTTGCCGTGTCTTCTTTCGGTAATTCGTTCTGATTTCCGTCTAGCTGCGGTTTATATGTAACTGTCTGAATAAGCCCATTTGCACCCCACGATTTTATATAAACTTCTGATCCATCTGCTTTTGGGAAAATGGCAAATGGTGCATTCATGGGAACGTCATTCGCTGTGACTTCCTCAACAGAATTAACCATTCTTCCACAAAGTCCGGCTTGTTGCGGCATAATCTGTTGTGGGAATTGCTGTTGAATCTGCTGTGGCTGTTGATATTGAGGATAAGAATACTGGTTATATCTCTGATACTCGTACATAATAAACCTCTCTTTCTATCTTCATTTTATTATTAACAGCGCAATTGAACCACCCCAGTAAAACCCCATTAAAAGGACACAAAAAAGACACCCTTAACGGATGCCTTTAATGAGGAGAAAGTTATGTGAAATGTTTTCCAGTTACCCTAAGAATTTTATGTTGCATTTTTACGTTAATACGTCCTGCTGTCTTCGTTGAAACATGCATAATTTCTGCACATTCTTCCAAAGACTTTTCTTTCTTCCGTAAATCAAAGAGCGTTTCTTCTGTCGGTGTGAAATCACACAATTCTTTTATATGCTCTTTTTCTTCTTTGGTAAAGCACGTAACAATGTTTTTCATTTGCTTTACCTCATTGGGGGAGTTTCCGGCTATGACGGTGAGTTGTTGTCTCGCTTGAGTTCCACTACATTAATTAAAGAAAGGTGGATAACCAAGTATGTATGGTTAACACATTATTATAATAACATATTATTCCATTTTCGTTGTACCATTTTTTTCAATTTTATTTTTATAAGCCGTTGCTCGTCCATTTGCAATCGCAGACTGTTTTTTATTAAATCCAGAAACCTTCGTTCTATCGCCTTGCAATTGAAGGTCATTATTCTTACAGAATGATTGAAGCCTTTTATTCTGCATTCGCAGTTTATATGCCAGTTTATCATATTGAGGTTGCAAGATCTCTTTTACATCTGTTTCGGCAATCATATCAAGTTCCTTTTTCTTTGCAATAATTTCACGCTTTGTTTTGCGAATTTCTCTTTCAAGTAATCTCTGCTTTTGCTGCAAATCATAAAGTTTTTGACTTTCATCTGCATTTATATTCACATTTCCGTTTTCATCAAGGTACTTATTTACCATGCCTTTTCGCCACGGACCATGTGAATGTCTGCAATTATATCCGTGAAGTCCTAAGAGATTCACAACAGTTCCCGTTCCGGTTTTAAGGTCTATGGTATAACCTGTGCTTTCAAGAAGATTCGGAAATCCTGGTTCGCTCCCGATTATTTTATATGCCTTGCCTTGCCAGTGATCGTGAGATGAAATACCTGTTGGATTCTTTTTATCATATCTGGCACCCGGATGCGCTGATACCAGAACATACTCTATTTTATATTGCGCAATATAAATGTTCGTCACTTGTGCCGCAGTCTGATTCATAGATGTGACGATGCAACACCTAACTGCCGATTCAAGAGAACGTTTCGTTCCAGTAGGATATTCTACCATAACACCAGATTCTGCATATCTATCCAAGACTTCGCAGACTGCACTGCTGTAAGACTGCATTCCAGATGCGACTCTATAATCAACCTCATTTAGCATGTTGAGCAAGTCTTTCTGTGTCTGGTTAATGGTTGTCTTCGTCAAATTATCAAGTTCACCGGATGTCTTTATTAACTCTGCATTCATTGCCAGAATTGCCATATTATTTTTTAGCGGAGATATAATATCTGATGCTGATATCTGCGTTAAGACTTCCTTATCATCCGAGAATGATGTCATAACACTATCCCTTAATAATCTGCGAACCTCATTTCTTGATTTTCCAGACATTTCAGATATTCTTTTTACAATCTCTGTGTTATGCAGTCCCATCTGTTGGAGTTTCCACAATTCTCGGTCGGCAGTTCCTGACAATTCACCGGATTTTATCAATCGTGTTGCAATGTCTGATATAATCCAATTTTCAAGATTCTGATACATTTCAACCAGTTTATCAGTTTTTCCGTAAAAATAATCCGGTCTAAGCATTATCCTTTTCCAACCTCTCTTTTAACAAGATCAATCCACTGCTTACCGTGATTTTCTTTTGCAGTTTCAAACCATTGTTTACCTGTTCCCGGTGTGTGATATTTTAATTCTGTTCCTGTCGGATACTTCTTTTCTCCACGATTCGCCCATGATCTGCCGTCTGCCGTCAAATAAAGTTCGCCTACGTACTGATAATGCGCATATGGTGTATCTACTGTAATTAATCCGGGTTCTTTTATCTGAGTCTTATTTCTCAAATCGCCCTGCTGCATAGGTGTGTATTTTCTCATGTCATTTACAACCTGCTCGTCAAGAACATTCTGAGCATTTCTCAAATTTCCATCCATTCGCTTTGTATCAAGCTTAATATTAAAACTTCCAATGACTTTATTATATTTCATATTAACGCATCCATTTCTATTACTTTTCTAAATAAAACTTAATCGTATCTATCGCAGTCTTTTTTTGAAGCTTTACTTGAACCATCTCCGGCGGTTCCTGTACCGAGATAATAAATCCACCTTTTAAAATACCATTTTTAGAAAGCTTCGGCAGCCCTTGAATTATTTTACTCTTCTCCAAACAGACCACCGCTGTTCCTTTCCGCATCTTCCTGTGCTTTCTCTGCAAACATAGCATCTACTTCATCATCATTGAATCCCTCATATTCTTTAAGGTATTTACGCTTAGAATAAATACCCTGTATCATTAAATTATAAGCTCTTGATCTGTCCTGTTCAAAACTTGCAAGCAAATCTTTAAAATAAAATATATCTTCGTCCGGTACATCATCATCCAGTGCATCCACATAGCCGGAAGGGATTCCGTAAAGGTCGCAGAATACATTGATTGCATAAATTAGATTTTTCAATGCTGTCTTTATGCTTTTTCTGATATCGTTAATCGTTTCTACCGTTTCATTGTCGTCACTTTCAACCTGTGTTGCTGTCAATCTTCCAGACTTTCTGTCAAGGATAAACTGCCCTTGTGAGAATCCGCATTTTGTCGAGATCATAGAAAGAACGCTGTTAATGTCTGTGATTCTGTCAGAAGTGAGCATGGTCGGGACGTGTTCATCAATCGTGCTTTTTGAATCCACCCCAAATTTCAAGCCTTTAACGAACCGAGGAAGCTCCACTGTTGAGACTCGTGTACCACCTTTGCCCTGTTTTGTCAGCGCATTTTCATCAATAAAAGTAATGTGCTGAGAATCCTCAACCTCATTTCCTTTTTTACTCCAGGCTATATCGAGATCTCTAAGCTCCATAAGTGCATTTGAGAAAATCGACACACCTTCAGGAGATGAGTAATCGATCGTATTGTTGAATGGAGTTTTCAAATAGGCGAACAGCGGTTTTTCTACGTTCATAATATGAACGACCTCTTCAATTGAAGACCACTCTGGAACGTCATGCAGTTCTATCTTCTTGCCAAGCGAGTTACTGCTGTTTGACTTGAACGCTCTGTTCTGGATCTCGTACACGTTCATCTCTTCGCCTTCTTTATTTTTTGAGGTCGTGAAATGATGGTATTCGAGCCGGTAGTAGTACACCTTATCTTTTACAAGTCGATTAATAAAGATACATCCTCTAATATCTCCGTTGTTTGTTTTTTCTGTGATTGCGAAATCCCACGGCATAATATAATCAATCATGTTGTCTGGGTTCATCGAGCCGTTCGGTTTTAAAATAATCCCACCAACTCCAAGCATATCTTCCACTTTGTCCCGGAAGGAAGTGTCAACCATTGCCTTAATGCACTTATTAATAAAATCAGCTCTCTCAGAACCGGTTATGCTCACTGACAAATCCATACATGCTTTTTTCGCTGTGTACTGGCAGAGGAATTTTGCGAAATTTATCGTCCTGATGTCATTTTTTTTCGAATCCACCCAGAAAGGGCTTCCCTTAATGATATCATTCCATCTCTGCTGTGAGTTTTCAATCTCTGGAGAAGTAATAAACTCAACATTAAATTCTTTCTCTGCATCTGTTCTAAAAAACTTCATGATTGTCTCCCTTATTTTTTCAAAAAAATTCATTTTTTAATCCTCATAATCGTCGCTGTCTTCTTCCACATCATCATCATAAAGACCATCATTTCTTCGGCTGGTCATTATAATTCTGTTCAGTGCATAAATGTTAGCCATGATCGTGTCCTCTTCTAAAGTTGGGTATGCATCCGAGAATGAACCATCTGGAAGCTGTTCATGTTCTGCCTTTTTAAACTCTCGCTCTGTGTTCGGGCAACGATCAGGATCTATCACGATCTTATTACATCGCTGCAACCACTCCCAGCAGTAATCTCTGCCTTTTCCGCTTCCCCATCTTTTCTTTGCCCCGATTGCATTAAAACCCCAGTCCTGCATCTCTGCTATTCCGTCCGGTCTGGCAGAATCGCATATAATCTCGACATTCATAAATTTCTTTATCTTTCTGGCAAAGGTAGAGTTTTTACATTTTTTAGAGTACACTTCGCCAAAAATATAAAGAGTGTCTGTCTCGTAATCGTAATAGTTCTGGCTGAATACCTGTGGGTGGGTGTATCCGAAATCCAAACCGTGGTTTACTGTATCGAATGTCATTAACTCTTCATCCGATATTTTTCGGATTTCTAAATTGTCGAAGATACCGCCGCCTGTTCCAGTGACTTCTCCAAGGTAGTTGTTTTTATAATATAACGGTTTATGAATCCTAAACCATTCCGCACGTTCGAAGAATCGCTTTCCAAGCCATTTTACCGGTACATTATAATAATAACTGTGACAGATTCGTGTCTGTGGCTTGTTTTTACATTCTTCGGTGTACTCGTTCATAAAGTTATTTTTTGACTTCGGAGGATTGAAGATTTTTATGTCGAGTGCTGGGGTATCTGCTCGAAGAAATGTGTCCTCTATGTTATCCATCTGCTCCACGCCTGCCATCTCGTCACATTCTTCATGGATCAAAAGCTTAACATATCCGAATGGCACATTGAACGATTTTAAGCTGATTGGCTTATCTGCTCCGGCAAACATGACCATTTGCCCGGTTGGTTTATAAACCGCACACATTGGGGATTGTTTAAAATCCCAGTTTTCAAGGTCATGATATCTTATGACCGTTTTCATAAACTGATTATATACCGAGCTTCTTAGGTCGACTTTAAATCTTCTAGTGTATACGACATGCGCCTGAGGATCCTGCCTAATGGTCTCGTATGCAAGATTCCCCCAGAAGTTAGACTTAATAGAACCGCGACCGCCCTTCGATATGATCTCGTGTATGTCTATCTCTCCGGCAAAGGCTTCATGTACTGTTCTGTAAATTTCCACAAAGTCAGATGTGATATCCGTGATGGGGATCGTCCAGAGTGCCGATTTCTCTCGCTTTTCCTTTTCCTCTCGCTCAATCTTCTGCTTTTCCGCTATGGTCAGTGCTTTTTCCAAACCGTCCATAGCCTTAAGCTGATCGGAAAAATCTGGGGCGAATCCGAGACCGTCCACGACTTCGCCCTTTGCGATTTTACTTCTGCGCTCTTGGATTTCTGCAAGCGACATGATATCCCGGTGCTGTTCTTTCTCAATGCGCTGCATCTGCTTTTCTATATATGCTAAAACTTCAACATTTTTCAGCAGACGCTGTCCCTGAGAATATGCTGTCTTAGAAGAATATCCGGCGGATATCGCAGCTTGAGTAGCATTCCCACCATTTTTTATATACTCGTCTGCAAAAGCCTTCTGTTTCGGTGTGAGTTCTCCCTTCATCCGCTCACCGCCTTATAAATTTCAAGCAAGCAGAATATTACTTCCGGGATAGATGCCGTTTTAAGGATCTCATAATCTTCTGTTTTCCATTCTTGTTTATTTTTTTTGAAGGTGTACACCGGTGTAATGATTCTGTAAATTGTGATCATGCGCTTCTGGTCATCACTGTAAAATTGATTCTGGTTTATTTTTATAATCAATCCACGCTGGACAATCGCAGTCTGAAGCTTTTTTACCTTTCCTTTTAAATTTGCCAAGGCGCACACCTCCCATAATTTTACTTATAATTTTATTATAAGATATTTTTTAACTGTTTTTGTTCCATTTTTAGGCATAAAAAAAGCGGCTATATTTCAAGCCGCTTTCTCTTAATATCTTAAGTAATAAGTTCCCCCAAATTCATTACATTTACATTTTTTTACAGTATCATCAAAGTTCGCCTCGTTCATGGTGGCATATCCGCTTGTACACAGGCTTCGATCTATTGTCCGAAGCCTAAAGCTCATTTCGCTTAGGCTTTCAGCAACACTAGCTTCCCACTCGTTACCATTATCATCCGCCACCTGCACAACGTACCCGTGTCCCCTGTTTGAAGCCCATTTAAAAGCCTCTTTTAATGTTCCAAAATCTTGTCCTTCGTCAAAAATAATACCTTCTTTATTTTTTAATACGCAACTATACATAATTTTATCTCCTTTTCCGTACATTTTTTATGATGCAAAATCCATTCTGTAATCTCCTACGATGTCAAGTCCGTCCCACATCTCCTGGATATCCTCTTCATCATTCAATCCTGCAAGTGCATCATTTCTAAAATCTGCAAAACCGGCTTCGGTGTTCTCATAAACCATGATCTCGTCTTCGATATGTTTCTGGATATCGTTATCAGTCATGTTTGTTTCTTTTTTTAATAATGCAAATAATTTTTCGTTTGTCATTTTTTTTATCTCCTAATATCAATCCTTAAATCTCTTATCCTTATTTTCAGAAAATTCATTAATCATCCAAATATTACCGACTTTGTGAGCAGGTAGTGTTCCGCGTATTGCTCTCTGTCTTGCATTTGCTTCTGAAACATTATGATTTCTCGCCCATTCTGCCAGGGGAATGTCTTTCCCCTGCTCCATCTCGATTGTGACTTTTGAATGGGCTTCCTGGTCTAGTTCTCTCTCATACTCAGCCGCCATAATATCATAAGCCGCTTTTAATGTTTTCGAATATTCTGGAATCCATTCAAAATTCTTCCCATACTGTTCCAGTACTTTCAAAGTAGCTTTTAAATCATTAATTGAGATGCTATTTTCCTGCATCTTTTTTCTAAATGCTTTCTTTTCTTCTGGTGTCGCTTTCGCAAATTCTTCATACGTCATAATACTTTTTCCTCCTATTTTTTATGCAAATCTGTAACAGCAAGCTGATTTCGGCAGCCACATTATTTTTTTATATCCATCCCACTCTGTGGAGATTTCAATAGCTTTTTCAGTTTCTCTTTCAAGAATAATATCATCAGCTGCGATTCCTGCGTCCAGTGCTAAGAAAGAAACACCGTCCATTTTTTTAAGAACCCATTTGGCAACTTCCATGATCTGAATGTGTCTTTTTACCATTATTTTTTTCTTAGGAGCGTTTTCTTTTGCATTTTTCCAAGATAATTTCAAACATTCTGCAAATGTAAAACCTTCTGTTCCTTTCATTAATGCCCATGCATTTTTCATAATTTCTGATAAATTATATCTTTTCATGATCGCTACCTCCTAATGTGTTCTTTTGTTTCTTTATGATTATATATTAATACTTTTTCGTATTGATGTCAAGTGTTTTTTTAATATTTTAATACTTTTTCATATTATTATTTATAAAAAAAAGCAGACCTATTTGATCTGCTCTTTTCTCTATTCTGTAGTTCCCGGTTATTACTTGGTATGTTATAATATTTTTCCAATACATCCATTTTTGTGCGTGCTATATTTTATCCTATGCGTGAGAAAAACTTGTCTATGCGTGCAGTTCTATGCGTAAATCAAAGCACTATGCGTAGCTGTCCGTTGCTTTCTTCTTCGTACAAGCTCCGGCTGTTGAGCATCCTTAATGCCATTTTCTTTTTTCTGTAAAAATGCGTGCGAGAAATCGGCATAATCCCATAGCGTGCTTCCATTTTGTCATATGAGATATTATTTAAAATTGATTCTGCTATTTTATCGCCCAGGTAATTGTCTATGCGTGTGCATATCTCTATCGTTTCCTCTCTGCTCATTTTAAACATCTCCCCATGCGTGACAACTATGTTTCTTACAACATTATACCATATATCAGTTCATAAAAACACAATATATTATCGTATTCATGCAACATTGTTGTATTTTTTTACCGGCATATTTCAGCCGGCCAAAATCTCAATATTCAGTTTTTCATGTTAAAAAAATCAAAAATGGCTCTTAATACTCGTCCAATTGTTAGCGGAATTATGGAAAGTATCCAAGCAATGATAATAAATAATATTATCGGCCATAATGCTACCTGTGCCAGCGTATCCATCTCATCTACAGAATCATCTTCTAAGAATCCGGCAAATACGCATCCGATAAACGCATATGCTACGATTCCTATAATAATCTTCATTTCGTCTCACCTTCTTTCCGTTAAAGTTCATTTTTTGCTCTTATCAAATTTTAAACGCCGTCCGCAATATGGACAGCATTTATATTCTTCCATCACGCTCATTCCACAATCTTTATCTGGACATCTCCACTCTGGAAAAGCTATTTCACTGTAAACTACGTACCCCGCAAATTCAGCTTTCTTTTTTATCAGTTTCATGTTGATTCCTCCGTTAAAGTTCAGTTTATCTAGTTAAATTCTGGCTAAAAGTCATTTCCTTATGTTCGCAAGCAAAACTTATCATACCCTTTTCGCTCATTTCAAATGACATATCCGTTTTCTTCTTTTCGGTAAATTCCTTATCTGTTTCATAAAGACTTACAATGCCCTTTCTTCCATACATAACATAATATTGTCCTGTTTTATTATTGGTTGCTGTTCCTATCCACTTAAATCCTCTCATATGCCACCTCTCATGTTTCTAAACTTCTCCTACTATAAATTCTAACGTTCAGTTTACATGATTAACAACGATATCTGTCCGTTTTCAACTTCATAATTCATCCACAGTGTTTCCGTCCTTGCACGTCCTCCCTCTGCTCTGGTATGCTTCTGAACCTTATTCCATCCCTTTAGTATATCGTTATACATATCATTGTCATATCCTGATAGAAGAATTTTTCCCTGATGTTTAACCAGAACATTTAACAATTCTTCATGATCTGCATCCTTCATTTCATGTTTATAGAGATAATTCTTCCGGGTTCCGTGTAAATACGGCGGATCTGCATAAATAAAAACATCTTCCGTATCATATCTTTTTATTAATTCTACGGCCGGCAAATTTTCAATCTGAACACCCTTTAATCTCTCTGTTGCCATTTTCAACGTTTCAGGAAGTTCACTCCACGCTTTGGCTGGATTTGGAGATTTTGTCTGCTGTCCGGATTTAAACCCGTTTTGATACAAATTTCCACATCCGAATCCCATCCAGCATTTAACAGCAAATCGTCTCGCTCTCTCTAAATCATCACAAGATGGTTTATAAGCTGCCTTATACTCTGACCGGGAAAATGGTGTAAATTCTATCGCACGTTCCAGTTCGTCACTTCGATCTCTTAATATGCGGAAGAAATTTACTATTTCTTCATCGATGTCATTAACTGTCTCAATGTGACTGCGCTGCTTATTAAAAAACACCGCCAAGCTACCAGCAAAAGGTTCTACGTAAACATCATGCTTCGGTATGTATTCGCATATCCAAGGTGCAAGACGATTCTTTGCTCCCGGATACTTTAATATGCTTTTCACACTTTCACCTTCCTTTGTTAAATTCTAATAGTTCAGTTTAACTGATTAGTTCTTTACACATGTTTTTAAGTTCAGCGTAATATTTTGCTTCATCATCAAGTAACTCAGTGATTGTTTCTAAAAATACTCTTTCCGCATCTTCCCAACTATGAATATCATCATCGATTAATTCCTGCACGTCTCCGTTAAGGAATTGATAACCATATATTTTTTCATTTTCGGTACTTTCGTCAAATAACGTTGCCACTCTATCTGTGTCATATGCATATAACACTTTCTGCTTATTCCAATAATCATTTTCAGGTGTTACTTCTACCAATGTCATAAATTTCTTTCCTCCAATAATTTTTCTATAATTTTATTTTTCTCTTTTTCAGTGTCCATACATCCTTTTATATAGCCACCTTCTTTTGCTTTGCGAATTTCATCATCAAGACTGTTGATAATCGTTTTTATTGCCAATGCGATATCCTGTGCGAAATATCTATCCAAATCTTCTGGAGATAATCGCACCTTTGCAATTAATACCGCTTCTGCAAAATCCATCTTTTCGTCACCGTAATGATACATACTCGTTTCCTCAATTTCTAAATTTCAGCTGTTTCCAAAATGGAAATAGCTCAGTTTAATTGTGTAAAATATAGTCCAGCTCTTTTTCTACGTTTCCTTGCTCGACTTGAAACATAATTCGTTCCCATTCACCGCATCTGCACCGCTCTAATAAAGTAAAATAGTCTTTTTTACAACTATTTAAATATCTTCGCTTGACATCTTCTTCATTATCTGTAATTGATATGTTCTGTTCACTGTCGCTTTTATTGCGTTGTGTACTTATTCTATACTTCATATGCGCTACCTCCGCTAAATTCTAATTTAACTGACCTTTTAATTCCCACTTTCAAATTCTTCAAGTGCTTTGTAATACTCACTTCCCTTAATTTCTGCAAACCCATCACTCTCTGGCGTTATTCCATTCTTGTTAGTTTTAACATTCAGATAGCATTTTCCGTCATGTTCAAATCTGGTAACTGAATAACCGCCGTAACGCAATTCCTTAAAATAATCTCCTTCTCTAACTGGATGATTATTAATTATGATTTTTCTCTCAATGCATAATTCTTGAAACTCTTTTAATGTCTTGCTGTTTGCTCTGAAACTACGCATCATCACATCTGAATCACAGAATATATTGACAGGTTTTAATAATTCCTTACCGAACTTTGCATTATTTTCTTCACAATCCTCAACGTAAAGACGGATACTGTGTTTTTCGAAATCTTCAAATGGTCTATTGCAAAATCCATTTCCGCCGATATGATATGCGTGTCCTGCAATTCCTTTTTCGTCAAAAAATTCATTTATCAATTTTCGTCTCTCTTCATCGTGAATGTTGTAATCTTTAATTTCGTTTAAAAAATCTTCATTTGTAACAATATAGAATTTTTCCATGTTTTTTTCTCCTTTTACTTAATACTGAAATTTAAAACTGCTTAGGCAAACCGGAGCTGTCCGATCCGCTATACTGATTCATTTCTCAAATAATCCATATACCCCATTGATTGAATAAGCACATACACTGACACCGCATTCGTAATTCTTCCTACTACTTCATCAGAATCCTTATACATTTCGTAGGCACTTTCCACTACTTCACCAATTTGTGTATACTGTGCTTTTCCTCGGCTGTTAATCCAGTCCGTTAAATCCTTTACTTTTCCACCTTTTATCTTGGATTTCAGATATTCGGTCATTTCAAGCTGACCGTCACACTCATTATTTCCTAAATTCTTCATTTTCACAGGAACCGGGTACCCTTTATGCGCGCTGGTTCGGCTCCTTTCTTGAATTTTATATTTTTTTGTGTTACCATTTCATTGAGATGGAGGTGAAGAAACGTGCCTAAGATCGTTTTGGAGGCGGTTTTGAATTTCTCCCTGCATCCTGTTACAAAAAAGCATTAAGGATAACCGCTAAAAGTAACCTGGGAGAATAACACTTATTTGCAATTTTGTAGTTACTCAAGGATGCATACAGCAATCATCTCACTGGCACCTCCGGGTGCCTTTTTATTTTATATAATCGTCAAGGCTCATTTGTCCCTTACAATTTCCACCGATGGTTGTCGGCTCCCATCCAACTCCAATATAATCAAGCACTTTCGCCCATCCATAATCGTTCCCATCCTTGTCCTTGCACATATGGAACATCAGATAATCCCACTCTTTCGGATTGCTCTCATACAACAGATCAAACCGATGTGGTCGTTTCTCCATGTGGATTCCGAACCCGCACATACTGCATCCGGTACGTTGTGCCTTAGTTGTATAAAGCGTTCCATCCGGCTTTTTCTCAATCGTTCCGTAGATCTCCGGGATAATGCTGTCTGGCATTTCAAAACTTTGAGATAATCTTCCTTCTTTCAAAAGTTTCTCATGATATTTTTCTTTCAGTCCGGCTTTCCACAATTCGTCCATTTCCAATGCAAGTTTTAAAATATCCTGTCTATGAAAGATTGCGAATGGTGCTGATCTGATTGTGGATGCTCCGAAATAATTACATCCGTTCATCCGCAAGCTCTTGGCACGCCTGCCGCCTTCTGATGCCATCAGTCCCAGATATGGCACGCTATTATGTTCCTTTCCCCAGTTATCACAGTTCTTTTCCTTGAGATAATAACAGCATTTAGCAGATACAAGGAAGTCTGGCTTCTGGAAATCACACCCTTCATTTTCATTCTCATATCCACCGAACAACTGCAACCATCTCTGCTTTAACTGCATTTTTGAGTTTTTTTGCCACCCACCATATTCTCCGGTCTCTCCGGTTATGATTGCATGTCTGACTGTCTTATTCTTTTCGGTTGGATTTTGTAGCAACTCGATCTTTCCGGCAATTTCCTTTGAAATGACTGGAAACCCAAATTCCTGTATGACCTTTGGTTTCGTCCAATAAGTGCCATCATCACGCTTAAGTGGTGGTACATTGATTATTCCGAGTGCTTTGTGTACTCTCTGAATACTTTTATCTTCCAATGACGAAGCACTGACACCCGGTACATTAACTCCGCAAACCTCATTTAAAAACAGATATAAAACTATACTGTCCAATCCACCGACTGATACATGATAATTTAAACCTCGTCCATCACATTCAGTTGCAAATTCTTCTGCTCTGATCTGTGCGTATTTTCTTTTAAACTCATATGGCTGCTTTTCTTTCTGCATAAAAGATGCAATCTTCTCATATGCTCCGATTCGCTCCATTCTTTCTTTTACTGATTCCATTTCTTCTCGGAGTAAAGAGCTCTTTCACGCTGGCCAGCAAACCTCTCACTCCTTTCAATTTATTCTTCCGGTTTCTCGCACCGCTCGAACTCGATAACCCACACCCACGGATTCGCATCCCAACCGTAGCGGTCAATGTCGGATTTCTTAATGGTACTGTTCCAAAGAGTCGAAAACGCATATCTTTTTTCTTCTCCATTCAACACATGAGGATATTCCACCTCTACACCCTCTCTGCTAATCTGCTCAGATGTTATCTTCTGCAACCGCTCCACCCTCACATCCGTAACCTTTAGCCAGATACGTGCCGCTTCTTTCGGCATGTGGATGGATGGTTTCCACTTTGTAACATCGGCAATGTCATTTCTTTTCCAATCTTCGTAATAATAGTATCCGTTCGGCGCCTTTTTCCATGTCTCCCGAACATATAGGATATCTCCCGGTGCATACCTATACGGTGGCTTAACGTATTGAATAGAGCCACCATATTCATTAGCGGCAAATCCAAAGCATCCTACCTCTTTCTTCTCTGTACTGTCGGTAACAAAACCGAGCGGGTATGTATGCTTTTCATCTGGTTGGGGTTTTACCAGCCGCCGAGTACAACTCTTTCTCCCTTCCAGAATTGCCCGAACCATTTCTGTGTTGAATAAAATCGGTTTAATCGCCATTTACTCCACCGCCTTTCACAATCTCGATTGCTTTACTAATAAGGCATACCGTGCAGTCCGATGCTCTACACTCTTCTCCAAAACAATCTTTGTTCACTGGTGATGTCATTGTTTTTTCAACTTCTTCCAACTGCTCCACAACCTTGTCCGGGTCGTAGGCGGTCGGCTGCTGGTCAATCTTCTGCGCCAATGCATAAAACATATCCTCACTACTTGTCTGTGTAAGAAGAATATCTATAAACCATTGTTGATATAATTCTTTTTTTAACGAATCCGCATCAATCAATCTTCCCATCACTCGCCCTCCTGTTCCAATCTGTAATTGCTTTCGTTCGCTCGTCTTTCCCTGTTCTGATGCCTCCGTCCTGATCCATATACATCTCACATTCATAGCTTTTTGGAAGTTCTGTTCCGCATTTCATACATTTGATTTTGAACATTACCCCAACAGCCGAATGTGATGACTTATTTGTAATGGTTAAGAACATTGCTTTTCCGCCACAGAACGGGCATGGCTTAAGGCTTTCACTCATTCTTCATCACCCCCAATCCAATTTCTGACCACATTTCCAGCAATAACGAGCAGGAAACGTTCCAGTTGACCACCCCATATACATACCACATGTCGGACATATATATCTTGTAGTCCCAGTATCTTCTTTTTCAGTAATAGCAGCTCTCGGATTCTGACGTTCCATCGCCGCCCGGCATTCTTCCGGCGTGCCGATTGCGCGATACTGCTTAACTTCTTCCGATACTAATGCCATTTGACATAGTTCTTTATAATTTTTTTCTTTATCATACTCAACTTCTGTGAATGGTTTATCCAACAGAACACATAATAATTCGTACCAGCTTAAACCATGTCGCCTTGCTAATTGCTCTAAAGTCTGTCCACAATGATTTTCCATTGCCTGTTTTTCATGCGGTGCAATTAAATTCCAATCTATAGATTCATTTGTTCCTAAAATTGGGAATTTTTTCTCACTCACAACCGCACCTCCAACAGTTCCGGGTTGTCAATCATGTTACTGATCACTTCAAAATTCTCTGAATCAAAATCATCCAATTCCTCGTAGTCATCACAGCCCGGCTCATTCGTACACCATCCGTTTTCGTGCCACACGACACGCTTTCTCGTCTCATCTTCTGGAAACTCATCATCGATATGCCCTGAAAGAATGTCATTCTCCCAAATCAGCTTGCCGTTCTTATCCTTAAGTCCGGTGCACTGGCAGATTGTCTCCTCTTCAATAACTGTATTGGGTTGTACACCGCTAAATCCATCCCAGTACACCCACATATTATCTGTCAACGTTCTTTTACCTCTGTATAAATGTCTATCTTCCATCCTTTTCCTCCATTTCTTTCAGCTTGGCTTCTGCTTCCTCACGAGTAAAGAATACCGATTTATTAATTTCGCAAATGCTGCAGTGTTTAGCTACGCTTTCACGTATGTAGTACGCCTTATCACTACAATTCTCGCAAAATCCTCTAAAACACATTCCAGACCGATTACTTTTGTTTTTTCCGCAACAATACTCGATGGAATACACTGGTGCATCTTCACTGATTGGCAACCGCAGAAGTAATCCCTGCTCCTCGGCATCCTCATAGTCTTTGAGTTTCCGATATACGGCATCTATTTCTTCACAATCTGGTTCACATGCCCTTTCCTACATTTCATCATCAATCCATGATGGATTCCTTTCTGTTAATCTTTCCATGTTGCTTCCTTTCTTTCTGCTTTTCCTTTTCCTCACATGGCTTACAAAGCCTACTACACCAACCGCATGGTGTTATGTATGGACATTCTTCTCCAAGTCTCATGCTATTCCTCACTTTCTGCCTTAAGCCAATCCAAAACACATGATTTGCAAGCCTCTTCAGGATGAGAACACTCCTCTACGCCCATGTGTTCTATGCAACTTTCAAATAATACTTCTGCCAGCTCCTCATCCGTCATACTTCTGATCCGGTTTGCATTCGTCCTTTTACTTGTTACTGCATATCCTTCTGGATGTATTCCATTTTTCATGTTTCCACCTCACTAAATCTAATCCTCATTTATGTAAAACTCATTTCCTTGTCTGCTGTACCCAAAGCAAAGGCTTCCATCATCACAAATTAATGCCAGTTCTAAGTCTGATAATTGTGTATTATTTTTAATAACCTTATAAACAGAACGATAATTACCCGGTGTGCAATCTAATACAATGTCATAATCATCAAGATTATCAACTTTATATCTTGAAATTCTGTATTTTTCCTTTAATTCATTATAAATCGTGCTGTTCATGATTGACTTTTCTCTTTCATTTTCAGTAAAGGCATATGCTGGATAAATTCTCTTTTTAATCTCCATATTATTTTTCTCCTATCTCACTAAATCCGTTATTTTAACAGATACCCCTTTATATTTACCGGTGTGACAATACTCTGCGGTATCAAAAAAACAAATGCATCCATCGTCTTTTTTTTCAAGTGCTATGCTTACACCATTGCTTACCAGTGTATTTTTTAACAGCGTCAGTACCGCCTTTATCTCCTGCTTGGTTTCATCTGTCATTTTAACTTCACCTTTCTCTTTCTACCTTTCTTCTCAAACTTATCGCACATCCCTACCGGGCACCCACGCCTTAATCTGGTTTGTAAATAATATCCACACATGATCTCTGTCTGGCTTTGATTATACGAATATTTACATTTCCGGCAGTATTTTACGCTTGTCTTTGTCATTTCTCCCATGTTAATAATCCTTATTTCACCACTTAATTTCTATTTTATATTTCCGCTCGCTATCACTTTTTCAATGATTTCTTCCTGCATCCGCTCTGCGATATGATCCCGGACTGATTCTTCTGGAAATGCGATCTGATATGTCCGCTCCTTGATCCGGTTCGTGATCCGGTCATCGTAGGATAGTTTGTCCAGCGGATCATTACTCGTATAAATCGTTACCTTCCGGTTTATGTACCGCTCGTTGATGATCTGATACATTTTGTCGTTAATCCATGCCGCCGGTGCTTCCACACCAAAATCATCAATAATCAACATATCCGTTGTTGAAAGCGCATCTAAAAGCTGGCTTTCACTGCCTGCTGCATCCCTGCGCCATGTATTCTTGATTTCCTGCAAGATGGTCAGTGATACTGCAAATTTGACTGTGTATCTTTTCATCAGTTCATTTGCGATTCCTGCAGCAATCCTCGTCTTGCCGCTTCCCTTTGTCCTCGACCAGATATACAGTCCCATTCCTCTTTCCTTCTGACTCTCAAAATCATCCAGATAGGTTTTTATGATTTTACATGCATCTGACACCATCTTTTTACTTTCCGGCTTCCTGTACACATCCATTCGAAACGATCTCAGATTCATCCCACGGAATGCCTCCGGTATATCTGCGAATCGCAACCGCCTTGACATGACCGCTTTCTCACGGCATTTACACGGTACTGCTATTTCAACTCCGTCTTTTATTTTCAAGATCCACTCCCGACCTTCGCAAATTGGACACACATCAGAATCCTTGGAAGTCTCCGGTGTCTCCACATTCCTGCATAAGTTCGTTGAGTGATTTTTCATGCGTTCCAGTATCTCTTCCAACTGATCCATCGTTCTCTCCTTTCAGGTACTGCATAAATAAATTCTCTTTCAAGAAATTCTCTGCATTTTTGATATAACGATCAGGTGTCCTTTTCTTCCGACAGTCAACAGCGTAATTTTGTGCAGCCACTATCAGATCATCTTCTGGTACACCAGCCATAACCGCATTGCAGTATTCTGTTTCAGCAAGACAGCTAGTACGCCGTTTCGGATAGGCTGCGGCAAACTCTCCGAATTTTTCAATGGGGGATATAGGGGGTGTGTTTCTTCCCTTCTTTCCTTCTTTCTTTTCTTCTATTGTTGTCGTTAGTTTGTCGGTTGCTTGTCGGTTGCTTGTCGGTTGCTTGTCGTTCTGCTTGTCGGTTGTCTGGTATAAATCGTACTTAACTACCGTAAATACGCTAAATTTGCTTGTCGTTTTGCTTGTCACTTCGCCTGTCGTTTTTAAATGCGAAATTGCTGTTCTGATTTCACGGTCTGAAAGCCCTGTTTCGTCCGAAAGCTTCCTGATGGACGAAACAAACGATCCACGTGGTATCGTTGTACCTTTAAAATTTCCATCCTTCCAATTAGCTTTCAGCAACATATGGATAAACAGCCGGGTTGTATTAATGTCTGTGTACCACTCCCAATCCAGAAGTCCACGGCTTAGTTTTATGTAGTTACCATCCACCAGATCACCCCGTTTCCAAGTTCTTAAGTAAGTCTCTTGATTTCATTTTCGCCTGTTCCGGTGTAAGTTCGGTGATTGTGACCTCAATCCTCGGATGCTCTTTATCTACGCAAAATGTATCTGTAAATCCGGAAATCTGGTCCCATCCGTCATTTTTTAGCACTCCGCAGTTGACCAATGCATCCTGTATGACTTTCCTGCCAAAAGATGATATATTATCCAAGTCACGCCTTTTATCCTTTTCCACCCATGTGTATTTCATAAACACTGTTTTAGAGATATGGATTCCTCGCAATTGATTTCTAATATATAGTGAAACAATATCTTGATTCTTTCTCTTTAAATCTCCGCCTTTATAACGGCTTGCCTTATCCGCACGGATGAAATCATTCAGATTATCCAGTCTCCCTGGAATTATTAGTAAGTATTCCAATCTCACGCCGCCTTTCAAATGTCATTTTCATCGAGCGCCGCTTCTTTAGCACCGCTCTCGCTCTATGTAGATCTTTTGCAAGATATTCTTGAAGTTCTTTCTCATCCACCGGATCACCGGGAACCGGTCTATAATAACCGTTGCCAACGTTAATGATACAGTCACCATCGTTATTGGCATCCTCGACCATCTTCCGAAACTTTCTGTCTCTTACCGGATTTGACATTCTAGCCAGTGGCTCTTTATGTCCATAGGGAATATCGTTGATCGTATTCATTAATCCCCTTTCTTCTCCGGGACTAACCCCGGAGATAATAACCAGCTTCCAATAAATCGTGATATATTATTTTCTGCATGAATAAGTTTCTTTCTGCCGTCTGGCAAGGTGTTCCAACCCTATAACCACGACTTTCCAAAAATATCTCTGAAATCTTCTCTTGTGCCGTAATGAGATTCAAAATATTCCTGTGCCATAGTTTTTAATTTCAAATCAATTTCTTTTGCATTTGCGCCTCTCTGCGCTCCGTTAGGATGCAGATCCGGTCTGAGTGGAATAACAAAACCATACTTTTCACTATTTTTACGGTTTGAATTTCCAAAGATATGATGTCTTTCCACCGGATATGTTCCGGTAAAATAACAGTGATCCATATCATCCGTGAACACGCTCCAAAGCTTTTTACTCATGTTCCCCACTCCTGTTTCATTCGTTCCAATTCATCCGGTGTAGCTGTCTCAATTCCGAGTTCTTTCGCCTCTTCAACAATCCTGTCTATAAAGCGGCTCATTTCTGCAGTATCGTATTCGCTGGAACCTTTGATCATCAGATATGAAGCAAATCTTCCGTTATCTTTGATGTATTTCCAGTGACCATCTACCTTCGACATATCAACCGATTTTTTTACTGTGATCGTGATATATCCGTCTTCATCCTCGTAAAACGTCCCATATTTCTGAAGCATCTGCTCGTATATATCCTCTTTGCTCGAGGATATATCTGGATGATTAGCGATCTTTGTCATGAGTAACCATGCATAAGCATTTGCGTCAAGGCTGCGTTTCTGCTTATATTTAACCGCTCGGATACGTAACAGATCATCTGGTTTCATATTTTCAACCTGTCCTGCTGCCGAAGCATCAACCTCGAACGTGAGGATGATGCTTTTTCCATTAAATGTCCTGCTTGCTCCGGTTAACTTGCCTGTAGTCTCCATAGATTACGCTTCTTTCTTTTTCTTGTACCAGTGTTCAACCTGTTTAATAACCTCGTTCGCCAGATCACTCGACAGATCAGAACTGCTTGAAAAATGGTACTTTGCCTTTAACGTGTCCCAGATATCATTTGACGTGGCATTATCGCACATGTCAGCGTATGCATTCACAAGACCCATCATTGTCTTAAGCTGTCCGGCATTCGCTGGCACAAAATCATTTTTCGGTTCTACAGCATGACTTTCTGAATCCGGATCCCTCATTTCTTCCGTAGGAATGCAAAAAACTTGAAAGCATGCATATTTAAAAGCAATTGCCATCGCTTTATTTGTAGCCTTATCTCCGCTGTCCATTCCCTCTCCGATAGTTACCGCTGTGATATTGCTCCCATCTTCTGCGTAAAAGGTATATTTAACCTTGCAAATGGAATATATCAGTGTCCCGCCTTTTATAGATTTTCTCTCTTCTCTGGTCTGTTCCAAGACTTCCGGAACAATAAATACACGATTATTGATCAGTGCGGGATTAATTGCATTCATAACTGCATCAATTCCACGGTACTTAAATCCCTGCGATTTATTCACGTCATTCTTCCCAACCGCACCGATCTCTTCCATACACTTTGCGATTGCTTTATATATGTTCGTTTTTTCTGTTGCTTCTGCCATAATGTCTCCTATCTGATTCTGTTAAATTTAATGTCGTTCTCTCTCATAAATGCTTCCATCTGCACAGCCTGGAACGGATCTGCAATAATCTCATAGACAATTGAATTATTAACTACCTTAGGTTCTATAAATTTTTCTTCCGGTGCAGTCTGTTCAACTGGCGTTTCCGTTATCGAGATATTGACAGGAGCACTCTCTGTTGCCTTGCGTGTTTCTTCTTCAGCTTTTCTTTTCGCTTCCTCTTCCTGTCTGTGTAAAATCTCTTCTTTCTGCTTCTGATACTGATTCATGACCTCAATAGCATCTGATAATTCTAAGGTTGCCTTGTATTTCTCAATCCCCTTATCCTCAAACTCTGATCCCATGCTACGGATAATGCCGAGATCTTTTTCTACATGATCCACTCGCTCTGCAATGGCTTCTGTGATCGCTTTCTTTGTAGTGGTGGCATTCTCCCACTTGCTGTCATAAATTCTCTGTAACGGAAGATATCCGCTCGCTTCCACATGCTCTGCCATGATTTCCGTATAGATTTCAGAAATCAGCGATTTCTTTTCTTCCACACGCTTACGCTCAAATTCTTCCACCTGATTATTAATAAAGTTGATTGGTTCATCAATCAGATTGTCCAGTTCCTTTACCTGCGCTTCAAAATTGGTGTAAGGAATCATAAAAGATTTCTTTACTTCCAGCTTTTTATCGTTGACTGATTTTTTCAGTTTCCTGAGACTTGCAATTGTCTTTTTAGCTTCTGTCTTGGAATCCTCTGTGAAAATCATATTTTTATAAATTTCCAGTTCGGAATTAAGTTTTTCCTTAATCTCCTCAAAATTAAAACCAATAACACCATTTTTCTGCTCTACATTTACTCTGATTTCTTCCATATTTCTTTTATCCTCTCTTCCTCTGATTCAATATCTGCCATCTCTTCACGTCTGGCTTGTTTCTCATATAATCTGTGGCGGCGTTCTCTGTCCCTCTCGTACTCTTCAAGCATATCGAGGCTGTCCGGTATGTAATCATTCATATCTGTGAGAAAATCCCTCCCCATCATCGTCTGTGTTGGTAATCAGCTTCCTTGTGCCATACACGAATTCACCATGAATACTTCCGTCGGTATGCCATGAGACTTCACCGGCTTCTATGCCTAAATCTTCCAGTGTTCTTTCAAATTCATCCAGTGCATCCTTGAGTATTCCTAAATCCTTCCATGTCAAACTAGGCGCTGCCATTCAAAAATTCCTCCATTTCCATCTGTCTGAAATCTGTAGATAAAACCATGTATCTGACAGCTTTCTCTCGCTGTTGTTTCATGTACTGCTCGTCCCGGCATTCTTCACACATGTTTCCTTCGCCGGGATCTAAACTGCATCCACAGATTCTGCATTTTCTGTAAAACATAAAATCACGCTTTCCAAAAATTTAACTATGTGTTACAATAAACGCAGAAATACTTTTGTATTCATACGTTTAAATAGCACCTGCGTTCGCCAAAACATTCAGGGTGCTATTTTTTTGTCCTCAAATTCCCCAAGGAACTCAACATCAGCGTCAAGCTTGTCTTTGCGGCGGATCATGTTAAAGTCTGCTTTCCGCTTTTCTTCCCGGCGTTTTTCAAAGTCCAAGATCACAACTCCAATAAGTGCAATCACCGCACCGAGTGCCATTTCGATCAGCAGAAAAACATAATACATTCCATCCGCATCGAGCATTCCACCAAGAAACACGATCCCAAGTCCAATAGATATAAAAACTTTTGCCACATTTTTCATGATTTTTTGTTTTCCTCTTTTACGATCTCGTAATCACATTCGCTGGAAATTTTTATTTTTTTATTTTCGCTGTCTCTGGCGAGGGAGTTGCCCCACATATTCTGCACCGTGGAGTTGCCCCACATATCCTGCACCGTGGAGTTGCCCCACATATTCTGCACCGTGGAGTTGCCCAACATATTCTGCACCGTGGAGTTGCCCCACATATTCTGCACCGTGGAGTTGCCCCACATATCCTGCACCGTGGAGTTGCCC
>ERZ1034984.521-NODE-521-length-42330-cov-41.911011_pt1 | contig 42330 bp, 92 predicted proteins | sample MGYA00520589_ERZ1034984 | MGnify/ENA primary metagenome ERZ1034984 (study PRJEB33766, sample SAMN09781790) | gut metagenome | biome: gut microbiome | host: Homo sapiens | place: Madagascar | study: EMG produced TPA metagenomics assembly of the PRJNA485056 data...
CTCTTTTACTAAATAAATAATAACAAAAAAAAAGAGTAATGTCAAATAACATTACTCTTTAAATCAATTCAATCCCAATCTCGCCATTAAATCAGCGACATTTTTCTTTTCATCCACAGCAATTTCAACCTGCGTTTCTCCGCCAGCGGTTGCCCCATCTTCAAAATTCAAAACATTTGAATCCGCGGTTGCGCCTGCTTCACCGACCGGAGTCTTGGGGCATGTCATACTAATAGCAATCTGAATTCGCTCGCCATTCTCATTAGCCCAAAGGTAATACTTTTTATCTCTCTCGCCGATCCAGTCAGCGCCAAATGTTTCTGCCATTTTCTTAGCAATTTGTTCCTTCGCTACTGCGCCTTTAGCCATATCTAATTCTCCTTAACTAAAATTATGTATAAAGTCTTTTAAAGACCTAAAATTATTAACCTTTTCTTCACCAGCATCTCTAAAGCACCAAGGACATAAATACATATCAGTTCCTTTATGATAGTGAATATCTTGTGTATAATACAAATTATTACAACACTCACATCGTTTACAATAAGTGTCCGCGCAACTATCGCAAACCAATTCATTTTCATCGCCAACGGAATTTGCTTCATCAATAATTATACGAGAACCGCAACAAGAACAATAACCATAGTTATCGTCCTCATCTACTCCATAACTAAATTCACAATCTCCGCATCGCATATATTCCCCATTTTCAATCATAGTTTTACCGCACTGTAAACAAGGAACATCCCCGCCAATAGACCAATGAGGAAGATCAGTTTCTCGTGGATAATAATATAATTTTAAACTATAAATAGGCAAATAACAAGAAGAATAAAGCAAATCATTATATTGAAGAGTAAAACTACCTGCGTCTTCAACAATATCGCTAATAGGATATAAACGAGACAAAATAGGAATCCACGTTTCCGCTAATCCAATAGTCTCTTCATTTCCCATAGGAGAAACGCCCATTCTATTAGGAATATCATTAATACCCCCATCTACCCATTCGCGCAACTGGAAACCCTTATCAAAGGTATTGATAATATCTTTGATCTGAATTAAAGCATTAGTTGTCATAAAGGGATATTGACGACCAGCCATCAAACCACGTCGCTTATCTTCCATATACAAAAGCATACGCCACTTCTTAGAATTCCAAAGAACATCTTCAGGGAAATGCGGAAGCTTCTGATTGTCCGCTCCGCGTAAATAGCAAATAAAAGTGCTCTTATCTACCATATAAGATAAATTTCCTGCTCTATATTCACCGTCAAGCGCGTGGCAAGACCGCCAATTATAAGTATTTTCGCTTACACTTAAAAAATCCAAAGGATGAACTGAGAAACATAATGTTCCTTCGATCTTATCCTCTTGGATAATGCGACTTGCGTAATTCTGAATATCTTCCAAAGAACGCGGATTCTCTTCAAAATATTTAAAAGCCTTAACTAATTTCATTCCTCTTGGAATCTTTTTATCCTTATAAAAATAAGTATCAATAACTGTATTATCAAAAAATCCTTTTTTATTTACAGAAATAAAATCAGTTAAATCTCCATTATTATAAGTATAATTAATTGTTTCAAGAAATTCCTCAAGTCGATGCTCTTTAGTTTTATCATCTAAAGAAAAAGATACTTTTTCCGGCCATTCATAAATCAAATGACCGTGAAAAAAGTTAATTAAGTCTTTTTTGGCTTCGAGGAATCTTTCGAATAGTTCTTCTGTTTTTGGATTACTGATTCCTTGGGAGTAGCTGATGACTTTGTTGAACTGTTCTCTAATGCTTTCGATGTCGAAGTCGTATGACATTTGACTAATCCTCCAATACAATCTTTACAATACTCACTGTGTGGGTTCGCAGGGTCAATCTCAAATGCCTCTTCACACTCCGCACACCATTCAACATTACTGGGAATACAATCAGGACAATAAAAACACGTATGTCCGTCTAATCCTTTTACTGGAAATGTTTCATATTCGCTAAATAACTGACCGCATCCTCTACAATGAACGTAGAATCCACCACCGTCAGTTGGGAAATTTTTACACATATTATCGAACCAAACACTATGATAATCACGATAATACTCAAAATCAGGGATATTCTTTTCTTGAAGCATGCGGATTACCTTATTAATTGTGTCAAAAAGAGCACCCGCATTTAATGTTTCAATACGATTATGTTCGTTTTTATAACCTACTGAAAGATTTACACCACAAATTTTCCATTCGGGACATAAAATACTAATATCGCTAAACGTGCCAAAATCCTCTACAAATCCAAAAGACTCAATGTAGTCCATAAACTTAGGATTGTAAAGGTCATAAAACACACAATCATTTGTGCCTTGTCTATCTAATTGAATAATATATTTCAAATCAGGAAACGGACAATCAAAATACTGTAATACTAATGCTTCGGCGCCTAATCCACCAAGCTCTTCATCGGTAGTGAAAATAATAGAAGGGCGCAAAGGCGTATTTCTCAAAATATGAAGAATCGCATATACTCCCGCTCTATCATCAGCGCCAAGTCCGTCCGGAGACCAAAGCACATTTTTTCTTGTATCATAATATAAATCTTTGACCGGCTTCTCAAACACCGTATCAAGATGAGCCACTAATGCGATCGGAATATCCCCAACCGCACAAACATACTCTTTAGTATCAACTACTTGAGTATATTTATTCTTTAATACATCAAGGACATATTTTCTTAACTCCTCTTGTGTTGAGCGAACCAGATATTCAAATAACCAAAGTTCATTAGTTTTAAAACCTCTCACAGTTTATTCTCCTATCTTTTTTCTTATATTTATATTATAACATTATTTTTTTTATTTGTCAATTGACTCCTCTTCCGCCTCAGGGATAGGATTATTCTGCTTACTCTCTTGAACTGCTTTATCTATAACACGAGAAAATATGAACGCGGTTTCACAATAATGGCAAGTGCCTTGACGCTGACAGCGCTGACCGCAATTAATGCGGGCCGGGCCAAAATCTTCGGGGATTCCACGATTATCTGCATTATAGTTTAAATTGGTTAATAAAAGATTTAGATTACCTTGCCAATGACCACTTTGATAGATATCCAAAAGCACAGCTTCTTTGGAGAGTGCGGGCTCGTCAAATTCTAATGTCGAGACATATGTTCCATAGTAATCTACGTCTTCCGGTCGGACATAGGAACCGCATATTCCATTTGCTCTTGGAAGATTGTCATTGTAGCATTTATTCGCAATCATACGAAGCGGAACTTTTGCTTGCTGACTTAATTGTTTTAAATCAAATGTAAGCGGTGCCCCGATAAAAAGTTCGCTGACTTTAAGATCAAGGAGAACGCGGACTTCCGCCCAAGTAGTAGCAGGATAAGCAAAATAATATTTTACATCAATATTACAACCATTACGAGTTAGCATATCCTCAAATGCTACAATAAGATCAACTTTATCTTTAAATGAATTGATCTCTTCCCAGTTTACTTCTTCGCCTTTGCGGATTCGGATAATATATCGTTTATCAGGAAATTTCTAAATCATATCATACATAATGTTTATATCATTATAATTAACCATAAGTTCGTCCGCTTTCTCGCGAACAACATCAGGTTGACGCACAGAAACACAATATTTCAAATTATATCACTCCTTTATAATATATATTATAACAAAAAACTCCAATTTTGTCAAGAAAATTCTAAACAGCTTTTTACTTTTGGGTTTTCGATGTGCGCGGCCAGCACCGGTCGGAGCAGATGGCAAGAAAAAATGGACTGAAAGGTTTTTCAGTCCATTTAATCATTTAACTCTTAGTCCTCGAAAGCGATCTTACGATAAGCCACTTTCTTACTGACCTTACCGCCATCAGCGCCCGGCACAGAGAGCTCAGTCTTCTCCGCGCGATTCTCGTTCACAAGGGTACGGAGGCGATAGCTTGCCTTCTGCGCGGAAACATCCTCGTCGCCGAGAGCCTTGACAATCTCGGGAATAGTCATAAACTCATCGCCAGACAGAACGTCATAGATCTGCTCGGTCAATTCATCACCCTCTGCGCGCTTGGCGGCCGCACGCTCCTTGGCCTTCGCGGTCTTCTTATCAAGCAACTCAATCTCGTGCTCGCAAAATGCGATCACATCATTGGGATCATACTTGATCTCGCCAGTATGCATAGCTCCGATAATCGCGGTCAGATAGTCGCGCTTAGAAACCTTAACTTCATTAGTCATAATTTTTACCTTAACCTTTCATAAACAACAATTTTATTTTAGGAAGTATCTCTTCCTTTACTTTACATATATATTATATATTATTTTTTTTAAAAAATCAAAGAAGTTCTTTGAAGTGGGTTTGTGCCTTCGCACCAAGAAATAAAACTTTTATTATCAATGCCAAAGAGTTCTCTACCCTTCTCGGTAAGAGTTTTTCCATCAACATAATAATTACAACGCCAATAATCTTTCTCTTCTTCAATTTCACCAGTGAAGAATGTCTTTACCTTTTTATCTTCACAGCAGTCCCAGCAGATATCCTGATAGTATCCCATCGGCTTCTTTTGGAATCGAAGACGAATTAGTTTCATATCATCATAATCTTTGCGGACTCCGCAACAGGGACAAACCTCAGTAGACTCGTCATAACAGTAAGCACAATAAGTTTTTCCATCAACATTGTAAGTGTCATTGACATAAACAATATCGCCACACTTATCACACTTTGTCGCACCAGAGCAACTCGGGCAAACAGTCATTTCCGCATTATTCTCTCTATCATCAAGGAAAGAGTCATCAAGGATTTCTCCACAGCACATACATTCAGATTCACCCGAATAATTAAGGTCGATACTATCATCAGCACAGACCTTAGTGGAAACATAAGCGTTATGATCTGAATAGATATCATTATACATAAAATTGGTGTCAAAACTAAAATAAATAGTTTTATCAAGCTCACCAATAAAATTAGCGCTATAATTATGAATCTGATTCAGATACTGAGTATAAGGACCAAAACCAAGATTCTTCTCAGTAAGTTCCTTAATCCAAGAAAGACAAATGCTTTCAAGAGTTTCATTACAATAAGGATAGCCCTTAATACCAAGGATGACGTTTTCGTCTACAATAAAGAGTTCGCGCCAACGCTTACTATTCCACATAACAGACTGACCGTTTTTGCGCCAAAGCTCCATATCCTTATCAGATTTAAGATAGGCTTCGAGAATAATAGGAGAATTCATCATCTCAACGGTTCCCTGACGATACTCGCCACCGCCATTCTGCCATCTCATACAAGAGTCCCAACCGCAATCATTATCACTCATAGTCATATAGTCAAGAGGATGAATAGAAAGACAAAGCTCACCAGAAATATTCTTCTGATTAAGGAACTGAGAATGAGCGATACGGAACTTTTCGTAAATATCGCGGTCAATACCTAAGATATCACTCATCTTACCGAGCATCTTACTCAGCTTCATACCCTTATTAATCATAAGAGTTTTATTATTATAGGTAAGTTTAAAAGACTCACCATCATAAATGTTAGCCATTAAAGGCTCAACATTCAGAAGGTTTACCAGAACCCAATACTGATCGGGGGTAATGATTGCCTTAGAATGAAGATCCCTTAGTTTATCACTAAAAAGACCTCGGAATTCGAATCCATCACCATTTCGACCAAAATAGTCATAATAATCCTCGCTCATATCTTCATAAGTGCGAGAATAACTTACCTTACGAGAAATGATAAGATTATTTCCAAGCATCTTATAAAGACTCTGCTTATTATAAGCCCAAAAGCGGAGAATGTAATCGAGAGATGCTTCCATATCGGAGCTATCTCCGCCAAGACCCGCAAAATTGCGAATATACCATTCAATCTTTTCGCAATCTTCTTCGGAAAGGAGTTCAAATAAATTAGCCATATCTTATCAACCTCTTTTTTAATATCTTTCTTAACTTTATATATATATTATAATATATTTTTTTATAAAAATAAAGAAAGCCCTTTGCGGTCAATCAAAGGGCTTTCTTCTGAAAGGGGTTTTATTATATTTACTTACAAAGATTACCCATAAACATAAGCGGAAGAAGGTCATCCGCGTTCTTAGAGTCCTTCATAAGGAAATACATCATCATAGGATTCTTAGAGAAATCCATACCAGACTGACCGCTCATCATAGAGAGCATCAGCATAGTATTCATATCGAACTCCCCGCTGTTCTCACTCAGCATAAGGAAGGGGAGCATATTGCCGAACGGTGCGTCCGGAGTGGGTGCGTCAGAGGTCATGTTAAAGAGGGAAACGACCTTCGTCGCGTAATTAAAGCCAAAAGGCGAGCGAGTCAAAAGAATCTTCTTCTCCTCACCTGCCTGCGGATCAATCGCAGTCATACCGGTCTCAGACACATCAATCACAAACATAGCCTTGCGCGCGTGAATGACAATGTCGCCGACCTTAACGTCCTTGATAGCGACCGGCATCTTATAAAGGAACTTACCACCATCAAAGTTGAAGATATCGACGTCGATAATCTCCTTACTCTCAGGGTTGTAAGAAACCCAAGTGCCGTTCGCGTTCTTCACGGCCAGACCATACATAGACATACGAATGTTATCGGTGGTGCAGGGGCCAAAATCAAAATTAAACGCCTTCATTTTTTTATTTCCTTTCTTATTATCAACATTATTATTAAATGTATTTTGTTCGTTCAAAACTTTATTGACTCGATTATCAATATAATCGTTATCAATCATAGCGCACTTATCTTCAATTGCGTCAATTCGACTACCGATTGTAGTTGTGCCAGAGGCAGAAGTAAGAGTGGTAGTGAAAATTGCGTTAGAATCAATTGAAGCAACTTTTCCAGTAGCACAATCATCATTAGAAACTACGGTAATAGGTGTAGTGTTTAATTCCTTAGTAATTCTCTGAATGTCTTCATCAGAAAGAATCGACTTACAAGAAAATTCTGTATTCCACCCCTCATACACTTTAAGATAATCAAGATCATCGCGAGTCTTACTTATATCATTATTCTTTTCAACAGTCTTTTTAGCTTTCTTCATCTTATATTCAAGGAACTTTTCAGAACATTCAATCGCATAATCATTCGTAAAAATATTACAAACATTATCAGCTAAAAATTCACCAAAAGAACCATCAATACCACCAGCAAAGAAAGAATTCATAATATAAGTATCAGGAAAAACTTCAAAGAAAATTTTGCCATTAAGGTCAGATTTGACAACAATCCTAACACTATTCTTAGAAGTCTTTAACTTACGCCAAAAGACGTAATCAAGCTTATGATACTTACCATCTTGAACTGCTTGACTAAAATTGTCTAAGATTTTATCAAAGACATTAGGTGGGAATTTATAAGTTCCCATTACATTAGACTCAGCCATTTAGTCTCCTCTCCACTTCTCGTCGAATATATTCCATATCGCTATCCGTCAAAGTGAGTTCAGTCTGGAAACTCGTGGCGCCCGCGCTGATTTCCTTGATAATTCTTTCAAGTTCCTCAGTGTGATTCGCATAACCCATAAACAAATTATCCATTACTCCATCCACTCCAATGTATCTTTATCGTCCCAGAAGAAATCAAATTCAGTATGAGCTTTGCCATCCTTATCTTTCTTAATAAGAATATCCATCATATGAGCGTGAATCCCATCTTCGGGATAATCCATTTCCCAAATTTCACGAATCTTATAACGAGAATTGTGCGGAACGGCTAAATGGGTAATAAATTCATCGGGAGTCCAAGTTTCAGTAGCCGTGCAGAACACCAAGCCATAGTGCTCGCTATGAACTGCGATTACCTTCTCAATCATTGTTATCCTCTCCTAATATATCACAAATTGCCTGATGACTAAATGTAATCTTCGCTCCAAAATAAGGAGCAGTTTCATCATCAGTGATAATAATTTCCGCGAAAGCAATATCATATTTGTAAAAAATTACAATACGCTTAATTGCTTCCAAATAATCAGAGGCTACCATCACACCCTGAAATTCCTTCTCTTCTGGATCGGTCGTATGAACTATGTAATAATACTTCATTACAAATAACCTCTTTTCTTATTTTCTATATATATTATATATTATTTTTTTAAAAATGTCAAAAAGATTTTACCAACCACGACACACGAGCATACTTACATAGTCAGTATCACAAAAGACCTTACGAAGCTCGGCATAAACACGATTTGCATTGGCAAAGATTTCGCGCTCTTCTTCATCAACAAGAGATAAATCTTCATCATTGTTAATGAAATAAACTTCGGTATAATAATCCCAATCACCAAGGATAATGTCTAAAACATCATCAATGTCGTTCTCAGACCATTCAGGGAAAGTATCGCGAAGCCAAATCGTAAATTGATTTCCATATACAATAGGTTTCAAAATATAAGTCATAAAAAGTCCTCTCTTAACTTCCTACATTATTTTACCAATCACAACATACAAGCATACTTTTGTAATCAGTATAACAAAAAAACTTGCGGAGTTCCGCATAGACGCGGTTTATATTGGAAAAGATTTCAAATTCGTCTTCATCGCAAATAGACAAATCTTCATCATTGCCAACAAAATGAATTTCTACATAACTACCACACTCACTATAATCAAGAAGAAATTCCAGCACATCATTTACATCATCCTCAGTCCAATCGGAGAAAGTGGTATGAAGCCATTCAACAAACTGATCGTGATATACGACAGGCTTAGAAATATAAGTCATATAAAAATAAGTCCTTTCTTAACTTTCTATAAATATTATATAATAATATTTATAAAAAATCAAAAAAGGACTTTTAATTTATTTAATTATCGAATAAATCAGTATCAATGATGGCGAAATTCGCGCGATGAATATATACTGCCTTGCCATCAATCATCAATTGAGTAGTCTTAGGAAGATTTTTTGGAATATCCCAAGAGACTTCATCACCCATAAACATACAAATGGGGTCGCCCATCTGAGACTGGACCACTACAATCTTACTACCTACATCCGCGCTATTCAAATCCTTGGACTTCCAATACCACCAAGAAAGATCCCAATAATCATTCCAACTGCGGTCGGTAGGCGCGGAAATGCTGGCTCCATTACCACTATTAGTCGAGGCTTCCGCGGGAATGTCTACATCATACTGAGTGAGACGGCTATCAGCAAAAATAATAGTAGAACCGCAACTCTCAATACTCTTACCATCAATATCGACGCTTACAACCGACGAGAGAGAATAAGAACTAACCCAACTGCCGTCAGTGCTATAAGCCCATTCCTTTACCTTATTAGGCTTAATGTCAAAGGTTTCACCTTCACATTGAAGCCACTGAGTGCCATAATTATCATAAAAGGTAGCAAGGAAAGAAAGCTTAACATCGCCATCCTCCGGTTCGGCGGTGATTGTAGTTGCTTCTGGACCACCGCACGCAGTCAACGAAAGGCAAAGAATAATCGCAATAATACCACAAATAAATCTCTTCATAATTTAATGCTCCTTCGGATTATTTTCCATATAATTTTTGATACGTTTACCATCGAATCGAGAGGGACATTTGAGACAAATATAACTATCGTAATAGTCGCACCAATGCTTCTCTGTCCCATCAGGATTCAAAGTAGGATTCAACGTATCATACGCACAATACATCTTATCAGTCATTATTTTACCTCACTACATCTTGTTAATGTATTAATCTTTACATTCTTGCGGACATCCTGCGATTTCACAGTTCCGCGGATATGATAAGTATTCCCAACAGTCCAATCACTCTTGGAAGAAGTAATCCACATAAACTGATTACCATCGGCATCGCTCATAGAATAAGCAATAGTATGACCGTATTTGCTTTCAAGAGCATGCTTGTCATCAATCTTTACGGTAATGTCAATGCGGTCGCCGATATCACCGATCCACTGAGCCAGGCTTTCGTCATATACAAGGGCGTCAACCGCGTGCTTTACCACTTCTTCGCGATAAAGTTCGCCATCTGCACCACCGACCTTATCCCAGTCAAGGCGAATCGGCTCAACATCTGCGGGAAGCGCGGGAATTTCATCACATGAACGGAAATACCAACCCCACAACCGCGTATAACGCGCGGAGCTCATTTTAAACCAATCATTCTCTTCATCACAATTACCTTTGAAGATCGTGATATAACCAGCATCACCAAATCCAAGAACCTGACGATGTGGAGCCATCTTAGTTGCTACCTCTTGGGCCTTTTCGGGGTAAAGCTTAGCATACTCCGCGTCTTCATACCAGCGCACCTGACGAACAGTCCCAGTTTTCGGGTTCTTCACCTGGATATATTTCTTTCCCGCAGACACATACACATCGCCAATGAATTCGAATTTTTGAAAACTCGGAGCTACCATACTTTACACCTCCCACATATTATGTATGTTAAAATGTTTTTCATGCTCTAAGATATAAGCTTCAAGTGTTTCATATTTCTTAGAGCTATTATACTTATTATATAACTCAAAAGAGCATTTCATATCATCAAAATAATCTTCAATGGATAACTCATGATAAACACAAGTCCAAAGAAAATCCTCATAAGTTCTTTCTTCATAAAAAGAGAGAAGCATTTCATATGCGTCTGCGAGATCACCGCAAGCTAAAATGGGATAAAACTCATTATATATTAAATGAACTCTTTTCATAGGATTGTCTGTTCCTCAATATAATATTCATGGCTCTTAAACTGAATTGCGAAACCTTCGGTTGTGATATAGGGAGATCTCATTGCTTGAAGCTTGCTATACCAATCTTTCAAGCTGGCGACCTCAGCCCACCACTTTTCCGGTTCAATAGTAAGATAAGAGCTTGTGAACCGCACGGTATCACTAAGGAATCGTTCATACATTGCTTCCTCTTGGAGAGAAAGAACTGTCTCCTGAGCGTCATCAATAGTTTCTGTAAGAAGAACAATCTCCTCAGTCTCATTGTCCCTAATAGCGTAAATCGTTTTCATAATTAAAACTCCTTATACTTTTCATATTCTTCTTCCGAGACTTCCCAAACATTATACCCACATTCGGCAAGATAAGCGTCATACTCGTCATAAAAGTCTTCTTCGCTTTGCTGATCCCACCATTCCATAGCATCATCTTCAACACAAGATTCTGCATATCGTTCCATTTCTTTTTCCGTGCCTTTAAAGAAATGGTCTATTGTTTCGCCACAATAGCAGGTATATGTTTGAATGTGATAAAATTTAACTTCCATATTAATTCTCCATCAAATAATCAAATCCATAACCGCATAAATGACCTTCTTCAATCCAAGAGATAAAGCAAGCACCGCCTTCTTTATTAGGCCATTCGGAACAAGAGAGATTCCATTGCTGAGTGCGAGGAAGATTATTGAAATACTTGAGAATTTCATCAACTGCGCTCTCATCACAAGTCATTACATCATAGCCACCGTGGCCGTATTCCACACAGATATTCTCAATATCTTCTTCAATTTTAGAATAAGGAATATTAACAGTGCCAAGCATAAGCGTCTCTCCTTTTTTTATCTTCTCTTTAACTTTCTATAAATATTATAATATATTTTTTTATAAAAATAAAGAAAGACCTTATGACTTACATAAGGTCTTTCTTATCATCATCTTTATCAGAGGCCTTCCAGAAACAATGGATCGCTAAGCCAGCCCAAGTAAGGAGTGCGGGAACGGCGATCTCTAAACCTATGCCCTCCATAATATTGATACAGGCTCCACCGCATAAGACACAAAAGCAAATTCCGCCTACTTTATTTATCATTGGAAGAATCCTCCGTGTCTTTATTTTCGGTAATAAAATCATACCAATAGCTAAATGCGATGGCGCCAGACAAAATCACCGGAACAATCCAATGAATAGGGTGATTATGAATTCCTTCCAAACAAAGGAACGTTGTAAGGAAAGTATAACACCCAGCGATAAGAAATTTCGTCATAAATCAATTCCTCCGACAATCGCTAGCATCAAGAAAACCAGAAGCAGAAATTATTCCAGCAAAAGCTACGGTAATAGGCCAAGGGATAGTGCCTCCTGACGCCCCAACAAAGGTAAAAAAGATAGCCAGAAGCCCATAAGCGACGCCAATTACAATACCAATTCTCACAGTTCAAACCCTCCATACATCATAGACTGAGCGGAGAACCGGAGCAAACCCGCAATCATTTCGCGATTCTTAATATCTTTTTTGAGAGTTTCAGGACAACAACCCGTGGTTTCCTCAACATAAGAGACGAGTTCCGCATTGCGCTCACGAGCTTCCATGAGTTCTTTTTTCGCGGTTTCCAATTCCTTTTGGGCTTCCGCAAGCTCTCTACAAAGTTGAAGATTACGTGCTTGAAGCTTAACCTTTTCGCGTTCAAAAGCAAGGTCTTTCGCGCTCTTCTTATACTTACTCGTTGCCATTGAGATTCATCTCCTCTTCATAAAGCTCCTTGTAAATCTGAGTGGTTTCGGGATAGCAGAACACATTATACTGATTATAGTATTCAGTAGCAAAGTGTTCCTCAAATGTTTCAATCTGAGCGTCAATCTCGGTATTAGAATATCCACTTACTTTGATAAACACAGGATCACCAACACGATTGCGGGTCAAAGAATTAAAATAATCAATGCGATAATACTCAGTCCGCATTTCTTCATCTTCATCTCTATCATCAAGACCATTGGCTCGATCCCAAAGAGTATCAAGCATCTGTCCGTAGGGGAAGAACCCAAACTCAGGAAACTTCTTACCGAAAATCATTTCAATGCCTTCGGGATACTCTTCGAACTCAGACACTTCAAACGCGCTGAGGAAATCGTTGACATTGTTATACTCGATTTCTTCATTAGAGCCAACCTGATAAATAAACGGCAAACCGCACTCAATGTCTGTGATGATCGCGTTCACAGTCGCAGTATAGTGTTCGTATTCCTTCTCGTCCATAATGGAAAAGCCTTCAACAAACATTTCATCAGCCCAGTTATCTTTATAATTAACATAATAAAACATATTGATTACTCCTCCACAATCTTAATGAACGTCAATGCCTTCAACCGCATTTTTGCAATTCCAAAGAATATCAAAAGCCTTTGCGATCTTTTCAGTGTTAATCAACTTGGCAGGAGAGAGATCTATTGCATCAAAAGCTTCTACGACTTTATCTTCTTCAATGTCTTCATAGTGAACGGTCTTAATGATATAAGTTTCATCGTGATAAATTGCAATCTTATTAATAAAAAGCCAAAAACTATACTTATGAATATCACCTTTGCAGATGACAAACTTATCGTGATAGCCATCATCAAAAACGATTGCATCAATAAACTTCTCCATAATTATCATTTCCTCTCTCACTAATGTTTATTGCTTATTCTTTTACGCTTCGAATAAAACTTTCAAGAATTGAAATGTTTAAAGTAAGGTCATCAAGCTCATCGCTATCAATGATACCCTGCCAGTCAAGCATATCAACATAAGTGTCAATCACTTCAAGAGCTTTAACTGCGTCTTCCTTAGTAAAAGGCTTTTCTACCAACTTCATATTTATCATTCCCTTTCTTAACTTTCTATAAATATTATATATTATTTTTTATAAAAAATCAATAAAACTCTTTTTTGGAGGTATCATACATCAAGAGCCACAGCGTATATAATATAGCCTATTCAAGTTTGTTAGCAAAATTATCATACCCACTTATAATCTAACCTTATTGAATAACACCCTTGAGAGGTATGGACTAAAACTTTATCCTATTGGGGAAGAGAATGCCCTTCCAGAGTTTTATATTAAGTATTGTGGATATCTACACAACAATACTCATTAATAAAGAGACTTCTACCGAGGTTCGCAAATTCGCAGTCAAGCTCACTAACGGAAAGTCCAGTGTTATCGCGGACGGGCCAGACTTCCCATTCAATGCCTTCCTCTACCTCTTCCAGGTCGTAATCCTCAAAGGCATGACTATAACCATCGATTACATCATAAGCCATTCCTTTACCAATATCATCAGCTTCTGCGACACTATCAACCTCAAAGACACCGCCAGTATTGATGCCATGGAGTCCGCAATAGACGCTTTCATAAGCATAAATCATTACAACCATTAGGTAGTCTCCTTATCGACTTCCATAATCTTTACATAGTAGTCGCCGTAACCGTGAACGAAAAACCCATCAAACGAAGGCTTTTTACGATATGAGATAGACTTATTTTTTTCCCAACGTTCTTGCGCTTCCTTTTCTTTCTTTCGTCCTGCTTCAAAAGCCTTTTCCTCAGTAGAATAAAGGCCAAGCACCGCGGTATCATCACCGCCAAAACTATCATAATGATAACAAAGAGCATAAACAGTCATTAATGACATACCTCCGTATAATAAGTTCCAAGAGAGCCATCTGCATTAATCCAAGAGACAATCAACACATAAACCATTTCGATACCGATTGTATCGAAAACGCAGGGGATTTCAATGTTATATTCGCGGATTCGACCCTCGCCCTTAGCCTTAGAGAAAAGAATTTCAACCGCGTTGGCAATATGAACGCCATCCTTAGAAACAAGCATTGCGTATTCATCATCTTCTGGATCAGTATACTTCCTGCCAATCAAATCCCAAAGCTCTACATACATATTTTTTATTTTCCTTTCCTTAACTTTCTATATATATTATAATATATTTTTTTATAAAAATAAAATAAGGACTTATGAATTAACATAAGTCCTTATTATTTAATTTAGCTCAATAAAATCAAGTCGATCAACATATTCTCCGGCATAGATCTTCAACCAAGGGTTTGCGCGATTAGATTTTGCGCTTGCAAGGTCTTCATTATATTCCTGAACTTCCTTATAAAGTTCGGTTGCGCCAAGGTTGTTATCATTATCAGTATAATCCTGTTCAAGTCGCCATTCAAGAGTAGCCTTACGAGTTGTATATTTCTCATAAAGAGCATCACTATACACATTTTCATTGATAACTGCGATAGTAGAAATTACTACTACAATTCCAAAGATAACCGTGCCGAGTAAGCCGACAATCGAACTAATACAACCAAAAGCAGAATATTTATCAAAACCCCAAACTGCGAGAGCAATAAAGCCCGCGAGTACAAGAATAAAAATTACATAAAGCATAACTATCTTCTCCTTAATGAATAAAATATTGAATTACTCCATACACTCCTAAAATGATTGGAAGCATAGAGATTACAAGTAGAAGAGTTCCGGTAATGATACAAGTATCAATCAGAAACATATCTTCAAAAGAATCAGCGCCATCGGCAAGCTTGAAGATATATAAAGCAAGCCTTATTACGATTAATCCAAGAATAATTTCTATAATAAATCCTACCATATACCCTCCTTTTTAATCTAAATCATTAAATAAGACTGATAAAATACCAAGAGCGCAGAAACAAAGGACTATTATTTTAAGCATAAAAGACCGACTGAATGAAACCGGTAAACAGGCAGAGCAACATACCCATTCCGCAGTAATAATACTTCTCACTAAGTGGCATAGTATCATCATTCAGTAGATCAAGATACATAAATGCGAAAAATACCAAAATAATAAATAACATAATAATCATTTCTCCCATATCTTTTTGCCTCCTCGCTTCTGCTTTCTCTTAGTCGCGGTGTCAATTGTTTTTCTGTGGACGCTCCCGATCTTCGCGGTTGGACCATTTTTCATAAACTGATTCAGGTTCAAAGGGGCGGGGCCAAACACATCTACACAAACATTCTTGTGATAGATGTCCGTCTCTTTGTGATTGTGGTCGTGGCCGTGAAGATCGAGAGCCCAGTCCTGCTTGATCGGTTCGTGAGAAAGCATAAGTTTCTCACCAATAATGAGCGCGCCGGTAAAGACATAATCAAATAATTTATTATCAGCTTTAACCAACCAATATTCAAATGGATGATTAAAAGCATATCCCTCCTCAATCGTATAAATACAATCAGGATATAAACGTTTCATTTCCATAAGCGCTTCATCTTTTTGATAAATTTCTTTATCAAATTTTTTCTCCCAAATTTGGCGTTGATAATTTGATGGGCCAGAATCATGATTACCCATAATTAATATTTTTAATCCGCCTCGTAATTTTTTAACGCACTTAATTTTTCCTACATCACCTAAATGAATTAATACATCATTTTTTCCAACTTTAGAATTAATGCTTTTTATTAATTCATCAGTAGAAGGGCGATCACACCCTTTAGCTAATTCTTCATCATCAAAATGAGTGTCTGAAATTACATAACAAGATTGATATTCTTTCCATAAATCATTGAAAAATGGATAAATTCCAGGTAAATTCATTAATATCACTCCTTTTGTAAATATTTATTACCAAGTAATAAGTCTAAAGTAATGTTATCACGTTCCCAATAAGGAATCCTCACTAAGGGAATGTTATGAGATAAAGCATAATCATTTTTTATTTTATCTCGTTTTTGTGTAGCTTCTAATTCCCCCCAAATAGGAATTTCCATAAAATGTTGTTCTCCGTCAAATTCAATTAATCTATTATAATCAGGTAAATAAAAGTCATATCTTAAATTACCTAAATTTTTATATTTATATTCCTTAATATAAGCAATATTATTTTCAGATAAAATATTACTTATACGGTATTCTCCAAGAGACGTTTTTAAACAACCACAAGAAATTTTTCTTCCACTTAATAAAGACTTACTTGAAGCATCACATTCATTACCACAATCGCATCGACAATGCCAAACAATTTTGGAATCTTTTCTTTCAGGTTGTTCGAATAATACAGTTAATTTACCAAAACGCTAATCAGTTAAATTTTTTTTAGTTAAATTAGCTACCATTTCTTTATGTAAACACCCACAAGACTATGTATTTCCAGTGGTTAAATTGTTAGTTGAATGATAAACAATATTACCACATTCACATTGGCATTCCCAAATAATACGGTTATCTTTTCTTTCACCCGAATCTTTAATAACAGTTAAACGCCCAAATTTTTGACCTACTAAATCTTTTTTAGTATTATTACTTGCCACTTCTTTCCTATAACAACCGCAGGATTTAGTGCTACCATTTCTTAATCTTTTTAAGCTAATGCTTTTTATATTACCACAATCACACTAACATTTCCAGTAAGTAGAACTATGTGTTTTAGTTTTTTCTACATCTATTTCTAAAGCAGTTAGACGTCCAAATTTCTAACCACTTATATCTTTATATTTTCCCAACTTAGTCCTCCTTAAAACATACAAGCATTAAATTTATACATATAGAACTCGCCATCCATAAGAAGAAGTCTATCAGCTTCTTCTCGATGATCGATCATCCACCACCCAGGCTTAGGAAGAGGAAGATCGTAATACTCGATTCGTTGCGTTTCCATAATATCTTCTTCGATTGCGCCTTCGAGGAAAGCAAGATATAACTCTTCCGCTTCTGCTTCGGAAATATTGGCGAAGATCCAAGACTTACCAGTCATTTCATCTTCAATTTTGTAACAGGTAATTTCTTTCATAGTTATTCTCCTTACATTTCAATAGCATCAACGAAATCAATGTAAACATCATCGGCGACGTTATTCATCATATCGAGATAAGAAGAGAATCTCTTCGTCCAATCGCCAGTCATCTCACCGTGATAGAGATACCAATCATTATCAGAATCTTTCTGAATTGTCTCAAACTGATGCTCCATAAGGCTATCATCGACCATATCTCGACAATACTCCATAAACATTTCCTGCATATCAGCCTCAGACGCATTCAGGAAATAGAAATTATGGTCTCCGGCCGTATCACAAAGAACCCCAATGGAATGAATCTTAATATTAGAATTAGAAGTAGTCATAATTTTTATTTCCTTTCTTTACTTTATATATATATTATATATTATTTTTTATAAAAAATCAAAAAAGGATTTGCGGTTTACGCAAATCCTTTAAAGATTAGAGAACGGGAGCATAATTATAATAAATAACCATATTTTCCAGTGCCTCTTTGTAAAGTCTTGTATCGAATTTATGACAGTGGAATCGTTTTTCAACATTCTCTTCAATCGCGGACATAGCGATTTCGAGCGCATCAGATCCACTTACATTTGTAGCACAGTAAATCTCATCACAGGGCGCGTCATAAATGAATAAGACAGGCATATGCTTCATATATTATTCCTCCATTAATTGATTTTACCCAAAATTTTTGTTATAATATATTTAGAAATTAAAAGATTTCAATTGCGTTTTCAAAAAGATTGAGGAATCCATCAGCTACTTCGGAAGTTGCGAGAAGACCGGTAGAAGAACCGCCATACCAATCAATGTAAATGCGCGTGAGTGGACTACCGCCCGCTTCCGCAATCTCATCAGCATACTGCTTAGAATCGACCACAGTAAAGCTAACACTATTAATATTGTTAGTATTGATAAGATACTTAAAACCGCGGAAATCGTGTAAACTTACAATCATACGAACGCCTCCTCAGATACAAAATTTTTGAATTGTCTTAAAACCGCGGTGCCATAAGGATCACCATCGGCAAAAGTGTATTCATAGTGAGATTTATCCCTCATATAGATTTCAAGGTCTATTTCAGGAGTCTCGATAGAGATATCATCGTCATCTGAGTTATCCATAGTGATGCGATTAGCCACAATTGAGACAATTTCATTCATGTTAAGGAAAACGCGGTCGCCGTTAGACATTTTTAAATAAATCAATTCACCTTTATTCATTTTACTTCTCCACAATATAATCTTTGGCTACATCTGTTCCTTCTGGAATATAAAGATAAGTGCGCGTTGACTTAGAACAAATGAAGAACCATTCTCTCCAATCGCCATAACGCGGGATACGTTTCTCAACGTGCGGAACCTGATTAGAGTAAACAATTACTGTATCATTCACGGGGTAAGTTTTAGTGCTTGTAATGCCATCACTACTAAGCGTGAGATAAGTGTAGTAGACACGTTCACCCTCGAATGCGCGATAAGTATAGATACAGCCATCGCTATCCATACTCGTTAACTCTTGGGCTTCCGCGATTTTATAATCATACTTGGAATAGTCTTCAATAGCGGAAGACATCATAACTCCGCCGAACATTCCAATAGCAAGATACCAACAAACGCCAATCCAAAAGGCTGGAATAATTTCACGCGGAATGGCAACTTTGTCGCGGTGAGACCAATTGCGGAAGCGCTTGGCCTTAGGATCGGAAAGCGTGCTGTAATAGCTATAACTTGCGTATGCGGAATGGATAGCAAAAATCAGAAAAATAATTAAGGTCGGTAGAAGAAAACCGCCCACCAGCGTTTTCAAGAAGAAGATAAACATATTTGAGTCCTCCTTTAAATAGTAGGTTTAAGGTTGTTGCAACAATTGAAATCTCTCATACAGCCATTTTCCTCAGTGAAACAAGAACAGCCTTTCTTACACGTCTTTTCGACAATATCGGGATTACGGACATTCATAACGGACCGCATATTCCCAACGATTTCTTGCTTTTGGATCATTTTCGGCGTGTCGGGAGAATCGTTGAAAGCGCAGTTCACAAAAAGTTCACAATTTTGGCATGTCTTTAATTTAGCCCAACATTTATCGCAATAAGTATTACCTTGATCGTCGATAATCATTTCCTTATGGAAAATTGGAGCATGACATACTTTACAAGTGTAATATTCACCGTAAAGGAAATTATCACAAATTGTGTGATTGGGGTCCATAGTGTTGCCTGTAATCTGGCATAATCCGGTCGTTGGCCTGTAATAACCGCAATTCTTACAATAAAAAGTCATCATAGCGTTTTAGCAGAATAGGGTTCATCTTCGCCGTCAAATTTTAGAATCTTATTAGCAAGATCGCGGTTGACGCGCAAGGGGCCATCTTCAAGAGGGGTAAATGCGATAGTGATAAGATCATCGAAGTATTCTTCGGCCCAACGACCAGCTTCAATAAGGTTTTCTGCGAAGATAAAACCGCACGTAAATCTATCTATCTTATCATCATCGTCCCAATAGCGCGCTTCATAATAAACAGGATATTGCTTCATATTTATTTTCCTTTCTTTAAGAGATTGTAGAGATTAGAAAAATCTCAGGATCATCGAGACTTTTAATGGGGATTTTAAGAAACTTTGCATAAGCTTCCTTCATTGTATCATTAAGGCGATAATATTCCTGCGGAGCAATGAAGATATTGTCAATGCGGACGGCCTCGCCTGCGGAAGACTCACCGAGAAGATAGCCGAAGATAGGATTCTCGTCGTTATCATAGTTGCTTGCGCGATGCCAATAACCTTCCTCGGCAAGCTGTTCGATAGCCTCAGTCATATTGTCATAGTTTTCAAGAAGGCTCTTGGGGACTTTATAGCCGCATACGAGCTTAGAACCAAAATCAACAGACATATTACTTATCCTCCGTAAGAATAGAATTGATAAAAGTGCTATATTCAGTGGGTCTTACGTAATACGCGGTTTTTATTTTATTATCCCAAAGAATAGACATAAGTTTATCAGATCCAGAATTTTTTACACAAATTGACCGAATGAAAGTTGTATTGATGATATGAGTTTGATCTTGATTATCAATAAGTTTAGCAAGCATTTTTTATCACCTTTAATAGTTTTTCTTTATTTTATATTTATATTATATATTAAAATTTAATAAAAATCAATAAAGCGGTTTTGTCGCTTCAAGGTAGCATAAAGACTGGGTTCAATGATCGGTTTACCAAAAATGGTCATTTCAAATGAAAATGGTCAAAATTTTCTAATAAATGGTCAAAATTTTCTATATTTTTGTCCGTTTTTTTCTATATTTCTGGTCAAAAATTTCTGATGAAGAGATCGGATAGCAAGTATAGAGGCGGATTAGGGCAAGGGAAACCGCGTAGGTAAAAATTTTAGGTAATTTTTCATAGTTCCCTATTTTTATTTAGAATTTGTAGGTAATTTTTAATAGTTAGCGATCGGTTTAGTTAGAATTTTTAAGAAATTTTTCATAGTTGCCTTTAAAAATATACTTTGGGTAAAAATTGTTAAAATTACTATTTTAGATTTGAAGTATATATGAAGGAGGTGGAAGCATTGTCAGTAGAGTAGAAAAGATTTCCTGCTAATGTAGATATGAATATATTAACTTTTTTAAATAATAAGAAAATAAATGGTGAATTATATGCTTATTTATAGAGTTTATCTGAATATAATGTTATTAGTAAATAGCATAATATTTATAAAACTTATGTATTGAAAAAATGGTTGCCAATTCAAAGTAAGATGTGTCAAATGCTCGGCATTAAAAGTCCTAAAACATTAAAAACGCATTTAAATTATTTAATTGAATAGGGATATATTATTGAAGAAGAAGATAGATATATATTACCTGAGATGGAGAATATATATTTTCTTATTCCTTTACATACATTAAGATATATAAATGATAACTGTAAAGAACATATTATAAAGATATATATTTATTTGGGATAGCGTTATAAATATGCGTTAAATAATGGAAGTTAGTATGAATTTACATTAGAGGAAATTGGAGAACATAGTGGTATAAAAGTAAAGAACAATAGCAGGGGCTATGAGATTATTAATAATGCTTTAACATTTTTATAGAATTCAGAATTAATTGATTATGTTAGTTTTTTTGATGGATAGATGTAGAAAAAGAAATTAACAAAATTTAGTTTTGAATATAAAAATTAGAATAGGTAATTTTTAATAGTTGCCGATAAGCATTTTAGGTAATTTTTCATAGATGCTTCGACTTAAATTAGGTAAAAAATCATAGATTATCTAAGTAATAAGTAGAGGGTGTTTTCTAAGTAGTTTGTATGATACAAACGATCGGCATCCGCCTCACTTTGTATCATACAAACGTTTGATTTTTAGATGAAAAGAAAGGTGATAAATAGAATGGTTAATGAAGAAAGAAGAATAAATTCTTTGGATTATGCTATGTATGAATTTTTTAATGAAATGGGTAAGACAGATTTAGCAAAGGATTTATTAGAAGGAGTTATTTAGTATTATTATGAGAGTAATTATTATGGAGATAATGAATTTGTAAAAGAGTATTTAAAATGGTTTAGTTAGGGATATTTAAATAGAATAATTAAAGAAAATTATATGGAATTAATGATAGATGAAAATTAGAAAGATATTCGTGAAAAATATAAAGAGGAATTAGACTTAAATTAAAATATTATTGTTAGCAAATTATTTTTTGAGAGTAAAAGGAGTAAAATATGAGTTATAGTTATACAGATGTAAGAGGAGGAAAAGGAAATCCTTCTATTGTTAAATTTAGAAGAGGAACGCAAGAATAGTTTGATAAGTTAGATAAGACAGGTATGATAAAACCTGATTTATATATGAAAGATGATACTCTTTACTTAGTTATTCCAGATAAGACGAAGCCAGTAAAGGTAGCATTTGATAATAATGATAAATCTGAATCAATAGAAGAAAATCCATTCTTACAAGAATATATTTAACTCGGATACTACGTATCCTCGTTGATAAGGGTATTATTGACTTCGGGCATAAATGCCCTCGTTTATAGGGGTATTATTTGATTTATAATAAATAATATATTATAATATAAATAATAAAAGAAAGAAATAAAAATTTGAAGTGAAATACCGGGGTATATTCTTTTTAAGTGTATACGGGGAATATATTCCGGGGAGCATTTTAAATAATGAAATGAAAGTAAGGATTTGAAAACTGAAATGAAATTTACGATTGAAGAATTAAAGAAGAATAATGGAGAAAAGGTAGGCGTCTTCCGCAATTGGAATGTTATTGCGACTACTAAGAAAGAGTTCTTTAATAGAGAAAATACGCAAGGTGCGTATCTTATCTGGGACGACTGTAATAAGTTGGTTTTTAATGGTAAGGTTGTTGGTAGAATTAGTGAGAATGGTAGAGTAGAGTATATTGAGAGTGAATATCGCTACGTGAAGCCGGTTTTACAGGAGCAGGCCGCAGACAATTATACTAAGAAAACTGTTGCTCTTGGATCGGAAGATGTGGATCTTAGTAAGCGCACACTTGCTGATGATATTCTTGATAATGCGTTTAAAATGAAATTGGAGGAATTGTTAGTATGATTGGTGTTATTTGTTTTTTACTTGGTGTTGCTGTTGGATATTGTATATGGAACGCTGGAAGAGATCGATAATAGACCTATATTGGTTGATTCGCTTCTGGATTATTATAAAATTGATGGGTTCGGAAGGTCCGGATGACGTGGAATAAAGATCGGTTAGAGTAGATAGATTTTAAATGATTTGGTGGAAATCGTTGAAAACGTTGAAAACGTTGAAAACGTTGAAAATTGCGATTGTGTCCTGCCGATCGGTTTAACCAATTCACCTTACCATTTTCCCGTCTCCGATCTCCGAACCTAAAAAAAAGAGAGACTTTTTTTAGTCTCTCTTTTTTCGTATTAGGCAATTCTTGGTGAAATTGTCGATTCTTAGGATAAAATATGTCTCACCCTACACATTGTTCACTTGTTAATGAAAGTATTTAAAAAATCGGCAATTACATCATCATCGGTTTTCTTGATCTTCTTAACCTTTACCTTCTCACTCTTGGGAATAAACGCATCAAGAAGATCGTTGACCCCGTCAAGAAGACCGTAGACTTCGGTAAAGATATTCTCTACATCAGACGCGGTCAATGCGGAATCCTTGTAGCCATTAAGAGCGGCATACTCGTTAATCCGATCGGCGATTTCCTGCGCGAGCGCAGCCTTCCGACCGGCCTGCTTAGACTCCTTCTCCACCTGCTTAACAGCATCGTTCAGAGACTTAGCCATTTCGTCCGCAATAGCCTGAGCGTCCTCACCATTTTTCAGACGAGCAATAATATCATTCATATTCATATGAATACCTCTTTTCTTATTTTCTATATATATTATATACTATTTTTTTAAAAATGTCAAGATTTTTTTGGACGAAAATATACGTGTGAAACAATGTAAGGGCGAAGCAATTTTTAATTAATCATAAAGGCATATGATCCTACGCGGGCTTAAAAAAGTCTTTTTTTACCATTATAACATATTTTTTATAAAAAGTCAATTTTCGGGATTTTTCTGGGCCATATGGAGAGGTGCTAGAAGTATGAGAAATTTTGCATATGGGTATACCGATCGGGAAATCGGGCCGGGACGTCCCACCCCGGCCCGCCCATTATACCACATTTTCCGGTCGGTGTCAATAGGCAAAACGCACAAAAAAATCAGCAGGTTTTTAGTTAACCTGCTGATTGAATATTTATGCAAGAAATGCGTTTACAATTTCATCGAACACCGTGGGGTTAATGTCTACGTTAAAAAAGCGGTCGTTCTTTCTAAACGCCTTGGGGTAGCGTCTAATCAGCTCCGCGCGCAATGCCGATTCTGCGCCCTCGGCGGGATAATCGCCACAAGAACGAATCCGATGAATCTCAACGCGAGTGATAGAATACTTTTTCGCATACTCGCCGATTTCATCACGCAAACGCCCTACAACATCTTTTGCGGAAGTACCTACCTTGTTAAATTCAAGTTCATTGTTATTGTAAAACTTGAAGAAGTAAACCGCTTGAACGTCTTTCAGATTCTCGCCACAATCGGGCATAAACTCCATAGCAACAGGCGGTCTACCGTCCTTAAAACGGCGTAGCTTAATAGTAATTTCTTCCATTCGCACAAAATCCTCCTTATTGATTGAGGTTTACCATCGTTCTCTCAACCATTTTTTACATTTTTTTACTGATTTTTAGGTGAAAAACCGCATTTTCCAGCGGTTTTTCACCCTTTTTCATCAGTTTTTGGGCTTTCGCTTCTGAATCAGGGTCAATTCGTAATCATTTTCGCCCACATGGAACGCAATCATGCGCTCCACATTCGTAATTTCCACGTTTTCGCACGCATTTTCACTGTTTTCTCGCAAAAAAGTTGCAAGTTCCGCGATAATCGAGCGTTTTGTGGGGTTTTCCTTGCGCTGTCGCTTCTCGAATTTATAAGCGGTCGGCGCTTTGCGTGTTCCGGTCTTAGAATACTTGTTAGCTTCTTTGAGTTTTTCTGCGGACAGGTCAAAATCCTTGGCGATTCCATGGTCAATGTCATCATCGTCCATCAGGATTTCTTTTGCTTCCTCGGCAGTACAATCTAACTTTTTCATCAGATTGTCAATCTTTGCCTGAAAGTCCTTTTCACTCATTTTAGGCATTTTTTTTGCCCCCTTTCAAGTATGATTATAACACCGCCGTAAGCAAATGTCAAGAGAAATTTTTGTGGGAGCGCCTATTTTTTTTAGGCGCTCCCCGCTGAATCAACGCGCAAGACGGAAGTAGGACTTGCGCTTGTCAACGACCTTTTCGACGCCGTTGGCTTCAATCATCTGACGCAGAAGAGCGGAAACGCGCTGGTTGGTGAGGTCGCCCAGACCGTCAACACCCTTGATAAGCTCGGTCACAGTGTAGAGCTTGTCAGGGTTCGCGGACAGCTCGGCAAAGATAATGTCCTTGTAGCCGTCGTTCGCAATCTGATTCGCGGTCGGCTTCTTATCACCGGCGTTCTTGCGAGCCAACAGGTCGATTTCGTGGTTGATAAACTCAACCATAGCGGGGTCAGCCTTGACTTCGTCCATTTTGAGCAGAGCCTCGAAACGGTCGCGCTTAGTGAGCTTCTTAACAGTAGAAGTAGCCATAGTATCAATTCCTTTCTTTGGCGGTAGGTCGCTACCCTTTTGATGTATTAAGTATACCACACTTTTAGAGGTTTGTCAAGAGGTTTCGCAAACTTTTTACACGAATTACTACCCCGACCTGACGGATAATATATTGTTTGTTGATTCAATCTATCTGTCAGCAAAAACCGCTTCGAGTATAATTGGTTCAATCAAACTCACTTTCACGTTCAACGTTTGGCTTTACAACGTGGTGTATTATGTTTACTTCCTGTACTTTCTCAAGGTCGCGCGCCCTCGGATTTCGTGGGCTACTCCCTCTTGACATTATCCATTATAGCAGATTGACCGTAAATTACAATTGACAAAATAACCAAATTACGGGAAAAAATTTTCTTCATTTTTGTGCGACTTTTCTCTTGACAAAATTGGCGAGGCGTGGTATAATGGTGAATTCCGAGCGTGTGGATCGTGCACGCTCGGCTGAAAGTCAAGTAATTTGTTTTAAAATTTCTAAAGTTTTTTCATACCCATACTTATTTATTAATCGAGTTGTTTCAATTGTAATTTCTTTTCGATTCATTATCATCCATTTAGTATTATCTTCAGATGATCCCCATCTTAAATTTTCTAACCGATTGTCTGACCTAATCCCATTAGCATGATCTACAATCATTGAATTAAAATTATCTATCGGTTCAAAAGTCTATTTTACGATACGATGAACTCCCATTTTTTTATTATCTTCTAATTCAACAATAATGTATCCTTTGCTATTTAAATTGCCTGTAATTAACTTTTTAGTGCTTTTTCTTCTAATTCTGCCTAAATTAGAAACTTCATGCAATGAAGAACAAAAAGTTTCTTTCCAAATTTCATTTGGTAAATCTTCAGCTATTTCATGTGAAGCTGTAGAAAAAAATTCTTTTTCTTTTATCTAAGGTTCTACTTTTTCTATTTCATAAATAGTGTTTTCTCCTTTACCCCTTCTCGTAATTAAATATCCTTTTTTAAGTTGAGCTGACGCAAATTTAGGAAAATTACTTGACACGACTGAATTAGTAGTATTAAAATATTCAATTAACTCTTGTTTAGTCATTTTATTAACTCCTTTTCTTTTTCTATTATATATAATTTTTCGGATTTATTCGCAAACCTAATTTGTCCGAATAAATCCGATTTTTTTTATTTTAACATAAAAATCCGCATTTGTCAATAGGCAAAATAGACAAAAAAAATCACCCAAATTTGGGTGATTTTTTATTTAGTCCAGCAGGTTAATCTCGCCGGGAATTCTGAAAGAATCAGTGTCCAACGTGGAATTGTAGTCCTTGGTAAAGAGTTCAATCATTCCACATTCCATGATGTAATTCTGAACCGACCGCTGAACGTTTCTCCAAAGGTCAGTCTTTCGGCTTTCCGCTCGGGCTTTTCTGACTTCCTGTATTTGGAGAATGAGTTCGTCCAGTTCCTCGTCAGTCATGTAATTAAAATCCAAATCCATTTTCAAAATTCCCCCTTAATGGCTTCTTTCCACGCGTCCCAGCCGAACTTTTCCTTGCTATCCAGCTCCTTGCCAATATCTTTTGCGATCAGCAGGTCAAGCTCGTCCGCAATCTCGGCTTCAAAATTTACCCAAAAGTCATAAGTCTTGATGATGAAAACTTCATCGGCTTCAAAGACGCCACCGCACTCGGCGCAGATAATATAATCATGGTCGATTAAGATACCCATGTGAGGGTCATTGTCATCAGGGACTACAAAAAGGACTTGTTTAGCGTTCATGTGAAACACCTCTTTCATTTGATGTATTGATTATACCATAGGGAATAGGACTTGTCAAGCCCTATTCCCTATTTTTTTTAGCTCATGTTTACAATGGGATTTTCCTTAATGTTTCGCATGAGCGCGCGCTGAAACTCGGTAGGCTTGGGGCGTTCCACCGTGGGAGTTTTGAAAAGGGACTTTTCCATGGTCTTGTGCTGTCGGACGCAATAGCGCAGAATCTCAACTTCAATGAGAACATCTTCTAATCCCGTGTGGGATTCATCAAAGCTGTCCTCGCCGCTGATAAAACGATAAAGAATTTCTGCGGTAAAGCGGAGCTGTCCGTTCTTGGTCTTGTAGCCATTCTTTTCGCAATAGTCGCGGTAGGTAGGCATTTTACCGATAACCTGACGCGCCATTTTCAACGTGTCCCAAATTTCGAGGTCGTAGGGGAAGAAATAGCGATACTTGCTTTTCGTGTCCCATCTTTGCGCGTTATTACAGGCATTAAGGTCGAACCGCATATTATGAGCGCACACGAAAGAACAGTTATAGCGTTCAACGCAATCGCAAAAAGCCTTGCGGATTTCGTAAAGGTCAGCCATCACGCGCGAACCGTTCTTAATGTCCTCAACATAGCGGGGAATCTTGTCGGCGTAATACGCGGACTGCATCAGGTCGCGCTCGTAACAGAAAATGTCTCGATTCACAAAGGAATAAGTCTCATAAACATTTCCCTTGGAATCAATGACCGCCCAGCCAAAGTCGTAGGGAAGAACATTTGACATATCCAGCTTATCCCCATCTTGAATGGTGTTCGCAGTTTCCGTGTCAAGCATAATGCCGTAATTTCTGCGCTTATCAATACCCATTTTATCGTCTCCTATTGGAAAAGTAGATTGAGGTTTACCATCGTTCTCTCAACCTCTGATAATAGTATAGCACCTTGCTATTGGTTTGTCAAGAGTTTTTTTGTGGGGCAGGGGATTTTTTTATCCCCTGCCCTTTGCCCTTTATGCGAGGGAGAAATAGGACTTGCGCTTGTCAACCGTCTTGACAACGGTGTTCGCGTCAATCATCTGACGCAGAAGAGCGGAAACGCGCTGGTTGGAATACTCCGCGAGGTCGGGGACGCCCTTAATGAGGTCAGTCACCGTGTAGAGCTTGTCAGGGTTGGCGGTCATCTCGTCCAGAATGACCTGCTTCACAGCGTCATTCTCCATCTGCTTGGCCGTGGGCTTCTTGTCGCCCGCGTTCTTCTTGGCAAGAAGTTCAATCTCGTGCTCGATGAACGCCACCATATCAGGATTGGCCTGAACCTCGGCCATTTTGAGCAGAGCCTCGAAACGGTCGCGCTTAGTGAGCTTCTTAACAGTAGAAGTAGCCATAGTATCAATTCCTTTCTGGTTTTTAAGACTGTCCTTGTCTTTGATGTAGTTATTGTATCACAGATAAGCAGGTTTGTCAATAGGTTTTACAGATTTTTTTTAGGGGCGGTCGCGAGGTTTATTACTATACATCTTGTTTATACCTCTTCAATTTCTAAATCAAGTTTACTAAATCAATCAATTTCTAAGGCGGTGGACGAGCATCAGTAGTCATCTTGTTTACCTCTCTCATTTGATGTATTCATTATACCATAGGTCGAGCGGTTTGTCAAGGGGTTTTTCAAACTTTTTTTTGAAAGTTTGTTCGGCACGCCACGCTTGGAACATTCCTTGGGTCGGCTTCTGGTATAATGGCCGGGGGACTGCCTTTCCGTAGGTCTTACTGTTCCCTCCTGACATTATGTAGTATAGCAGATTGGTATTGATTTGTCTATTGGCAAAATAACTAAATAACGGGAAAAAATAAAATTGAAATTTGTGCGAAATTTCTCTTGACAAAAATGCTGGCGGGGTGTATAATGGTAAATTCCGGTCGCAACGTGCGTGGGCGACCGGCCAATTTTATCACATTCCCCGGGCGGTGTCAATAGTCAAAATATACAAAAAAATCTCCCCATTTTTGGGGAGATTTTCATTTGAAATTAGTCAATGATGCTAACTTCGGTTTTGACAGGCGTTACCATCTTTTCGCGCGGGAACTCGCGAATCTGACCCGTTTCAAGATTGACCGCGTAGCAGAACTGCCAACCTCTTGATTTGAGGAACGGGGCTTTGTTGTTTCCATCAATTTTAAGATACATACCCATTCCGCCCTCGCTTCTCAGCGTGGTGAACGTGCCACCGCACAGAATATTCATAATTTGGAGCTGACCCTTATCGCCAAAATTTACTTTCATTTTTATTCCCTCTTTCAAAATTCTTCTAAGAAATGAATTGGTTTGTGATTTGGTCTGAAAAATGCCATTCCCTCATTGTAAAGAGAATTGAACAAAAATTCGGGCACTTCAAACCATTCCGTACCACTAATGCGAATACCTAACTCGCTTAAAGTCTGATGACAAGCATTTTCCATGTCTCGACTACCCGCGCAAGTGCTACGCATTATTGCTTTTGGATTGTGGCTATAATAGCTTTTGCGACGTTTTGAGAGGTTTTTAGTGCCATCGGAATAGCCAACTTTTACTAAATGGCTATTGGCTAAATTATCCATCATCAAATACAGCATTTTTCACCTCACAGCAGATGGGTATTGACCCAATCTGCGGTTACAAGTCCAATTTCCTTGGAAACGACCGTCTCATAGCGATAATTACCACCCTCAGTTCGTCCGGTCACTTTTGCGAGAACTCCAAGAGTAAGCCAAAAGTAAGGCATCATTTTCATCACCCCTTTGAACCGACCGTAAAGAGCGAACGCAGAAGCAATAGAACAATCCAAACTGCGAGAGCCAGCTTCCACGAGAACACGATAACAAAAGTACCGATTGCGGTGATTCCAAGAGCGGGGAGAAGCCAACAGAGAAGCCAGACAAAACCAGAGGTAAGCAGGAACGAAATTGCGAGAGACAGAAGAATCAAAAGAACAAACATTTTTTATTTTCCCCTTTTCATTTGATGTGTTTATTATACCATTGGAGTAGGGCTTTGTCAAGCCCTTTTCTCCAAAAGTTCCGAAAGTTTTTCAATGATGTTTACTGCGGTCGGGTCAATGGTATCGCCCAAGTGCCAACCATTCCGAACCTTTTCGTTGTCATCAATCAGGATAGACACGTCATAACGACCGCGCACGCTGTCGGCTTTGGTCGCGCCATACTGGACGCCGTAGAAATGGTCGTAATGGAAGCCCCATTTTTCAAGCCATTCGCGCTTTGCTTCACGCACGAGGTTTTTATATTCCTCGGTTGAGTTTTTAGCAAGCCAAGTGATGATATTGATTTCCCACCCCTCGGCGCGGAGAAGTTCGCAGATTTCATTCAGCGCGGCCATATCACACATAGGGCCAGCTTCGCTATAACAAGAGGCGTCTTCCTCTCCAAGCCTTTCTAACCACTTGTCAACGTTATACAGGTTAGCGATAGTGCCGTCCATATCAAAGTTGATGGAGCGCCGACGAGCCACAACGTGGGACTTAATGTAAGTGATTTTCATAAGTGTTTACCCCTTTCCTTTACTATACTTGTATTATACCACTATTGGATTTGCTTGTCAAGGGTTTTTTTTCAAAATTTTCGCGGTCTTTTTCAATATGCGAAAGATAAGAAATTAAGCAAAATCAGCACAGGAATAGCGTATACGATATTGAAAGAGTCCCACCCGAGACTTTCACAGGAATAAGCAAAAATAAAGCCAAAAACGAGGCCGAAAATGCCGATTAAAATAATCATTCTAAATCCTCCAAGTGGCCCGCGTATTCGTTGATATGATAGTTGAGATAGGTATTAGTCGCAATCTCAATTTCCCTATCCAACCAGTCATAAAAATCCTCGGGGTCGCGGGTCGCACGTTCATCAATAATATCACTGAGAGAAACACGCTGAGCAAGAAATTCTGAAATATCAAGAGAATCCATAGAAGAAAGAAGCTCTTCCACACAGGCTTCGCGAGTGGAGAACTTTTCAGTAGAAAAATCGTGAGTGTAATACATCGTTTATATCCCCTTTCCTTTACGGTAATTATAGTATAGCAGATTATTATATTTTTGTCTATTGGTAAAATACACAAATTCGGGAAAATAATTAGTTATACTTTTGGCTAAATTTCCTATTGACAAATTGCTGGCCCTGTGATATAGTGGAAATTCCGGCCGTGGCGTGCGCAAACGGCCGGCTATTTTATCACACTATTGGATTTTTGTCAATAGGCAAAATAAATAAAATTTTGAGACGAGATTTGATTATCTCGTCTCAAAATATTTTTAGCGTTCAGATGCGATGCTAAGATAGCGGGCAATCATATCCATTTCGCAACTCATATCCCGCCAATCACAAACCACATACCCAGTGAGTTCGCCGTCCGTGATAATCGGGTAAACGCCATAAGTGCTATTGTAAGCAAACGGCTTTCTTTCACGTTCCCATTCATCAGGAGGGTAGGGCGAGAAATTCTCCATACCTCGCAGTTTTTCGGTAGTGTCATAAATTGCGATAGGACGCAAACCAGACTTTGACGCCATTGTAATGGCGGTTCGCATAGCATCTTCGCTCAGCGACCCAAGCACCGAATACCTCTTGAAGCAAACGCAGTCGTTATCTTCAATGAAGATTTCCAGCGGGTCGCCCTCGCGGATTTTCAGAGTGCGTCGAATCTCTTTCGGGATAACCACACGTCCAAGGTCATCAATTCTGCGAACAATACCAGTAGCTTTCATTTTAATTTTCCCCTTTCATTTGATACATTAAGTATAACAGAATAAAAAACTTTTGTCAAGCCTTTTATTCAAGATTTTTACTTTCCGCAACAAAATATTTTGCTTCATACTGATTTGCGATAGCCTTAACTTTTGCGCTTTCCTTTTGGGTCGCGCAATAAAAATTGAAAAGTGTATGTTTATCACTCAATTCAATGTAAGAGTGTGGGACGTCCTGTAAATCAAAGTCAATGGTATTAGTGTATTTTGTCGGGACAGTCAGCTCGACTTTCCACAACCGGTCTTTCCGAGCTTTTTCTTCAATCCACTTGACAAAGTAAACGCCAACGAAATTACAAACGGCAGTAATAGCCATTTTTACCCAAATAGGCATACCGTCCGCGGAAGTCAGCACAATCACATAGGAATAAAAGCCGTATGTAATAGCGTTGATAAAAGACGCGCTGAACTTTCCGCCTTTGACAGTCAAAATGCTTTTGATAGTTGACAGAATCACATTCACCGCCGTGCAAAGCGCGAACAGAAGAATTGTATTCATTCAATCACCTCAATATCGCAGTAAATACAGTCGGTAATATCGACGTATTCTTCAAAACTCATTCGCTTATCATCGCGGTGTGTAAAGTCAATGTAAGCATCTTTGCCGTGGAGATTGTTTTCTTCATTGTAGGCGTGAGTGGCGTAGTCAAAAGCCTTGATAGCATCGGCTTCATTATAGACTACAATTTCCTTGACTTCTGGGGCATCATACCAGATAGTATATTTCTTTTTCATTTTATCATTCCCTTTCCTTTTTCTATTATAATAATATCACATTATTATAAAAATGTCAATAGAGAGTTTTTAATTTACTCTTTTAATTTTTCTAATAAGTCATCAGCACATTCATAACTGATGCTTCTGCGGTCGCACTCATTGGATAAAGGACAACACGCGCAGTCATTAAAGGTTTCCGTCCAAGCGCGCAACCACTCAATCAAGCGCAAAGTATTAACTTCCTCATACATTGTTATCATTCTCCTTTACTCGGACGAAAAAGACTTTGTTATAGATTTTCGTTGCTTTAAGGTCAATCCAGAAATATACATTACCGCATACTCGATAGATTTTGCAAGTCTCTCCACTAACCTTTTTGACTTCTTCAAACTTCTCTTGCGTGGTGGGGTGGAAAACCGTCAACTTGAGAAATATGTAATAGAAAGATAAAGGAACGAAGCCGATAATCAGAGCAATCCATGCGAGAACATCAGTCAAGGTGTTTTCCCATTCGCACCACTCGTCGGTGATTGTAGCGAACGCAATACCCACGCAAAACGCGAGAATTAACCAATACCATGCCACCATTATTTTATTCCCCCTTTATTTGTTGTATACATCTTACCACATTATAGGATTTTTGTCTATTGGCATTTTACACAAAAATTCGTGTGAAAATTTGTTGAACTTACCTCTTGACAAAAAACTCGGCGCGCAACAGTCGTCCGCGCGCCGCCAATTTTATCACATTTAAGGAACTTTGTCAATAGTGAAAATAAACAAAAAAAATCTCCCAAATTTGGGAGATTTTTCATTTAGTTTTTACGCTTCGAGGTCGGCGAGAATGGGGACGAGCTTACCTTCAAGAAGCTCGATGCGCTTAATCATTTCATTCCCCGCAGTATCTTTTGAGGAATATTTTTCCTGAACGCCGTGTCGTGCCATCAGGCACACAGCCTTGACAGTCTCACTAAGTTTCTCATTCTTCATTTTTCTTATCTCCATTCAATTTATTTTTGGAAAGGGTGGCGGTTGTTTCAGGCACAACCGCCAAAGCCATAGGAAAGGGGGAGAAAAACACGAACAAAAGTTCGGTTTTATCAGGGAATAATCAGTTCCGCGCCGTAAATAGGCCGAACCATATACTTTGAGGCAAAGCAGTCAAAATTATAATCATCTAAGCGGAGACAATTCCAGTTTTCTGCGCCGGTATCTTCATCGACAACAGAGGCGGTCTTGATGTAATAGTCTTCGGTGGTAGGGTCTTCAAAAACCATACCCTCGGCAATATCCTCAAACGTGACGAGCTTCCTATCATTCTTAATAGTAATTTTCATTTCATTCACTCCTTATTATAAAAACGGTAAGCCCATTCAACAATCTCGTGGCTTGTAGTAGTCCATTCCTTTTTGGGGCTGTCAAACTTTTCCGCGTTCTTTTTAACATAATCGTTGTATTCCATTCGCGCGGTATCGTATGCTCCAATAGCTACAAGCAAAGACTGTTTTGCTTTTTCGGCATCGGAAACTGCTTTCTTGCGGTCAGCGCCCTCGGGGTAAAGGTCAATTACGCCTAAGCGCGTAATGACTTGTGTTGTCTTTTCATATACGCGGTCGCGCTCTTCCCAAACCTCATAGAGCAGTTCGTCCGCGCGATTCTCATAGGGATTGAATGGCTTTTTCTTCTTACCGAACATTTTTCTTTCTCTCCTTTTCTTTTTTGTTCCACATTCTGTCGAAGAACGCATTTGCGAGAACACGCTTGTAAAGGTTATCAGGCATAGGGCGCTCGCCGTGCCTGTTTCTCCAAATCGCGGTGATTTTATCAATATCCGCGATATAGGCGGTAATGAGTGTGCCGTCCGTAGCACTACGAACAAGAAGAACGCCTGTTGTAGTGATGGTATAGAGAACATCTTCCTCAACGCTGTCAATATATGGCTCACCAATACCGATATTGTCATAGATAAAGAACAAGCGGTCAATGCGGTCTTGCGTGGCGTGTTTTGACATTTTGATAAGCATTTGATTTACCTCTTTCTTTTTCTCTTGGATTGATTGTATTATACCATAGGGGGAGGGGCTTGTCAAGCCCCTTTTTATTAAAAGTAGAAGTTTTTGATGATGGCATCGAACTTGGGAGCATATACATTTTCCCACTGCTCTTCGAGAGCCTTATCATTCGTGCGATATAACTCCCACTGAACTGCGCCATATGCGTTATGCTTGAAAAGTTCGGCGTCAGAGGGCATCTGCTCGGCATAAAGAAGCTGGGTCTTGATAAAAGAGTGAATGTTGTAGTTAGTCATTTTATTTACCTTACCTTTCTGTTCCCCTTGGAACAATTATAGTATAGCAAATACTTAGGCATTTGTCTATTGACGGATTACACAAAATCGGGAAAAATAATTTGTGTAAATTTTCGCAACTTTTTGCTTGACAAATTGCTGGCCCTGTGATATAATGGAAATTCCGGGCGCGTGGGCCGTGCGCGCCCGGCCGAACAACCATTGTTAAATTTTTCACAAAAATAAAATAGAAAGGGCGCGGTAATTATCGGCTACCGCGCAAACCATAGTATGAAAAATTTGTTTACTACTTCAAGAGGGCTACCATTTCCTCTTGACATGATTATAATACCACAATGGGGCGAGTTTGTCAATAGTTTTTTGAAAAAAATTTTCAGGCGAGATAATTAAATCTCGCCTGAAAATTATTCGTCCCAAATAGCTCCCGCAATCCAAGAGTATTCATAGCGGAGCTTTGACTGAATTTCAAACAAAGCGTCTGCGATTTCTCCGCCGTCTCTGCGGTCTTCCGCGTCTTGGAGCGCCTGGCTTTCTCGCGCGATTCTTTGCGCCAGCTTTTCAAGGGCTTCCGCTTGTTCTTTCAAAGCCTGCGGGATAGTTTTTTCATTCATAATCAGTTCCCCTTTCCGCATTTAATGCATTGAGCGTGTGTTCCGCACTTTCCATCACAATAAGGACATTCCATTTTAGTTTCCCTTTCTTAATTCTTTTTTGAGTTCTTCCCATTCACCCGGATAAAGCTCAATGTCAGTATTATCAATACATTTTCCGATGAATTCAATTTGTTCCTCAGTAAATTTCATTTTTTTTATTTCCCTTTCCTTTGATACATTAAGTATAGCAGAAAAGGGGCTATTTGTCAAGCCCCTTTTCTTATTTTTTTTATTCTTTTTCTCGAATGGAATAATAAACCTTATTCCCTCGCGGTCTGCGCCTAAGTTCATGGTCGAGATACAATTTCATACAATACCAAGTGAATTTGCCGTTGGCATACTCATAGCCATACTTTTTAAATGCCATAAACTGCATTTCAGTCGGCGTGATAGGTCTGCCCGCATCGTTCAGCAGTTCAAAGACGAGTTTAATCATCTGCTGATTTTTCCATTCGCGTTCCTCGCGGTCGGCTTTTAAGTCTCTTTCATACTTGTCGCAAGCGTGTTCCGCGATACTCAGGTCGATGGGCGAGAGAGTGCCCGACGCGATAGCATTTTTCAAAACTCCATAGATATCCTTATTCATTGTGGCTTCCCCTTTCCTTTACTATACCTGTATTATACCATCTACTTCTGGATTTGTCAAGAGCTTTTTTGAATAAAGAGGGGAAAATTTTCCCCTCTTTACTTACCACCATATTTCAAGAATACCGTTTGAGCCAGAGGCTTTATAGCCATAATTCCGCAAAAGATTTTTCAGGGCTTTTTTAACATCTTCATCTTTAATGTTAATGAAGTGAGACATATAATTCCCGCCCTTTTCTGCTACGGCTTCAATATCTTTCATCAGATTTTCTTCGAGATAGGTACGTGCCGAGACAGTATCTTTTGCGCATTTGGCAACGCGAGTTGCTTCGGCAATGCTTGCCATTTCGTGGGCATATTTGATTTCCATTTTGTTTTCTCCCTTTCATTTGATATTCATATTATAGCATATAGGGCTTGTTTTGTCAAGCCCTATATGCTATTTTTTTAGCAGTAGGCGAGATTCCCGCGCGCCCAGCCATATACGCTGATTTGATTGCACGCCTTGCCGATTTCAAGCGCCTGCTTTTTGGTCTGGACTCTCTTGGACTTGTCGATATAGTAGATGCCATTCGCGAACCAAACACCGCAGTTTCCGCCATATTCCTTGACCGCGTTAATGGCTTCGCGTGCGGTCTTACATTCCACGCCATCGGTGGCGACCTGCCAACCGGATTTGTAATTGATTTTTTTGCCATATTTAAGGGTCAGACCGTCGTTTTCAGCGAGCTTGATGATAGAACGAATGTTAATCATGTTGTTTTCCCTTTCCGGTTTGTTTGGGTTTTCCTTCCCTTACTGTGATTATAGTATAGCACCGATTCGGGATTTTGTCTATTGGCAGAATATACAAACTTTCACCATAAAAATTGTGCAAATGGTCTATTGACAGCAAATTCCGGCCGCGCCTGGCGTGCACGGCCGGCCGAATGAATATGCAAAATGGAGCGTATAAAAATTCAGCGGATTTTTATGCAATCCGCTGAATTTTCATTTCAAATTTTTACCCATCAACATAAATGATAAGAACATCATCTTTGGCTTTCAAGCCAGTGACAGGCAATCCCAGCACCCATTCTTCACTTGCACCCAAAAGGTCGCCATTCAAAGTCATATGGCCCTTGCGGTCTTTGAGATAGCGACCGTCAGTATTTTCATTTATCACTTCGACGCCGTTTCCCTCATAGAACATCAACGCACCTTTTACCGTGCCAATCACATTTTTAACCATGCTTAAAGTCATTTTGTTTACCTCATCTTTCCGTTCCCTTGGAACAATTATAGTATAGCATAGGGTATAGCAAAAGTCAATAGTCAAAATGGTAAAAAGAATCGGCAGGATTTTGTATATCCTGCCGAGTTTTTTTAGTCTTCCCAACTCTCGATGACTTCGCCGGTCATTGCATCGATAATGTCAACCGAGAGGACGTTGTCTGCGTCCATAAACTTCTGACCGAGGGCGTATGCGTTTTCCTGTCCCGCGACAGACACTTCATAGCGATAGCGGTTGTTATCACCAGCCTTGTAGTTGTAGTAGTTGACAGAAACAATAAATAACATTTGGTTTATCCCCTTTCTTTTTATACTCTTATTATACCATAGATTCGGGATTTGTCAATAGGTTTTTGAAAAAAGTTTGAAAAAAATAAGGGCGTTTCCGCCCTTATTCTTCATAAACGATAATGTCATTGCCTTGCTTTTCAACGCGGGAATCTTCGCAAAAGTGATAAGTGAATTCCACGGAGAGATGTTTGAGAAATTCGCGTCTCCATGTGCGGGACTTCGGCTCTAATTCAAAGAGAATGTAAAGCGTTTCCTCTAATCGGTCGAGAAAGTTTTCAGTGTCCGTGATGTTGAACTTGCCCGCGAGCTTCGGCGTGGGGTTATAAGCGCTAATAGTGAGAATGTTGTAAGTTGTCATGGAAAAATCTCCTTTTCATTTGATATTTTTATTATACACAATAGTATGGAACTTGTCAATACTTAAAATAGAAAAAAGAGAAGTTTTTTCAACTTCTCTTTTTCAGCTTCTTTTTTGCCCATTCAATCAGCGCGCCCGCAGCGATTGTGCCAACGTAAATGAAAAGTAAAACTAAACCATCATGCAAACTCATTTTAATATTCCTCCACATACTCTGTAAAGACAAGCTCCCAATCCGGGCCGAGGTCTGGAACTTTGCAGTATAACGACTGCCGAATGTCATGCTCATTAGTGATTTTGTTGATAAACTCGAATTCATACATTGTTGTTATCTCCTTTTCTTATTGTATCTACATTATAGCAGACAACAGGGTATTTGTCAATACCATTTATAAAAAAAATGTACGAGATTTAATCCTCGTACATTTCCATTAATGATTTGATTTTTTCAATCGCATTTTCAATTTCTTCTACATAGTCTGCTTGTTCTTCGCTTGCGCGCATTGCCTGTTCATATGCGTCATAGATGGCTTCGCACTGTTCACGGGTATATTCTTCTTCTGGTGCGTGCTCCATGGTGACGACTGCCGCCCATGCAAGCGTTTCCGCGTCATCGAGGTTATCAGCCTTTTCCGTGGCAGTGGTGAGTTCGTGTTCGAGGCGCGTCTTTTCGAGCGAGAGGGTCTTGAGAAATTCGGTATTAGTCATTGTGGTGTATCTCCTTTTCTTTTGATACCTCTATTATAGCACTTCTGGACTGAATGTCAATAGGTTTTTGAAAAAAATATTTATTCATCAGGGCTGTATGAATATTCATGTATAAATATTCATTTTCGGGTGCATAAAGGCGACTGGCATAATGCACAAATTCGTCTGAAAATTTTTGTGCAACTTGCCTATTGCAAAACTCGGCCCGCTGACTTGCGCAACGCACGTCAGCGGGCCGGCCAAGCCAATGTATGAATATGCAATGAATATTCATATGAATATTTATAAATCAAAATGAAAAATGAAGAGAGAAGCTTAATAAGCTTCTCTCCATACCTTAATGATAACGTCATCTGAAAAGTCATCATATGTATCATTGTCATTTATCCACAGCAATAGGAAGTCATTATCATCAATGTTCATATGTTCGACTTCCCATAAGTTGCCCTGCTCGTCCAGCAGTGTGATAACGTCCCCGTTTCGGGATTCGACTTCTGCGCCGACAAAACGAATACTTCCGCGTTCTGTGCCTGCGCCGCACCAATTGTCAATAACAGTGAGGTCATATGACTGCGGCGCTTCCTCACACGCTTCGGTGGTCTGGTTATGAGATACGAACATAGTAGCACTAATTAGAAGCGCAATAGCGAGCATATAGTTGATGATGTTTTTCATAGTTCTTTCCTTTCTTCGTTAGATGATAGCAATGAGGGACAGGAGGGCGACAGTGCTGGCGATAGCGCGAGCGGGCTTCTTACTGTCTACGCTATACACAAAATTGTAAGCGCAGATAGAGGCAAGACAGATAACGGCAACAGTAAACATGATATATACCTCTTTCTCCAGAGCGAGTGGGTTAAACCCACTCGCTAAACAACGTCTTGATATAGTCATCGTGCAAGTCATTGGGGAGTTGGTCAATCCCGCATTTGTACGTGTCCAGAATGGTCAGCTTGTTTCCTGCGCTAATGTTTTCGCGCTCAAACTTGGCCTGTTCATCAGCGGTCATAAAATACCCGCTATAATTGTAGATGTCGCCAAACTCGGCATCGTCTATGATATAGTCTACCACGGTAAAGCGTGTGTTAATCCATACCTTTGCAATCATGGACATAATGTCCGCGCGCTTACGCCAGTCCTCAGCGTCAGTTCTGGCATTGCGATAGGCGCGGCGCGCCGCGACCTTTTCCGCATAGGGCGCATATCCGATGAGTTTCTGATAAGAGGTGAACTTTTCCGCCATATCTTCGGCCTTGAGAACGGCAAACTTTTGATAAAGTCTCGCCGCGTTCTTGATAGTGGGACAAGTGAAAGAAGTGATATTGATAGGCATAATATGACCTTTCCCGCGCTAAAGCGCGCATATAGTTTTTAGAGGGGCTGAGGGGATAATCCCCTCAGCATAACACCGCGACAACCTCGCCGTTCATGCAAGCATGGACGTCGTACTCCACGCCCTTATAGACGTCGGAATAGAGGTAAGTCCAGTCCTCACCAAGGACATAAGATAAGGGCTTGACAGGGAGAACGCCGTCGAAAAGAGTCTTGATAGTAGACATAATGTGCCTTTCTGCGCTAACGCGCTAACGTGTGTGTATGTGATTGCCCCGCAAGGGGCGAGGGCGCAAGGCCCTCACTTATTCGCGGTGGTGGGGAGCACCTGAGCGGCGCGGGCAGTCGCGGCCTTGGGATACTTGCGCAGACATTCCGCGTACAAGGCGGGCGCTTTAGTCTTAAAGGCTTTCGTGTCAAGGCCGCCCGCGTTCATACCACCGGCGCGAATCTGCACGGTGTACTTGTTTTCGGCGGTGTAAACCGTCGTGCCGGTCAACTCGCTATCGGCGCGAAATTCCGCTTTAAGCTCTTCAATACGCGCACTCAATTTTTTGTACTGTTCGGACAGCTCGCACAATTCAATGATTTTGTTGTCGGTCATAATTAAAAACCCCTTGTAATGTATTTGCCGTTCGGTGTTGTGTCGCTCGGCATGGTCAAATAGTAACAGATTCGACCACGGAATACAAGTGGCAGATTGCACAAAAGTTTCTGTTGACGGGGGTCTGTTTTTGTGCAGCTCGACGAGCGCGGTTCGCTCGTAGTATACCTTTGCATTATTATCCAGCAGAGAATGAATAAAACCTGCATGGGGCGGGGTGTATTTCGGGAAAAATAAATTTTTATTCATCGTTTTTTCTTTTGTCTGGACAAAACACAATCTAAATCAATTTTCAATTTCAAATCACGAAAATAACAAATCAATTTTCAATTTTAAATTACGAATTGATTACAATTTCTTCTTTCTACCTCTTTTGGGCTTCTCACCCCACATAAGAGTGTATAATCCAGAAGTAGCAGAATAAGTAGCTTTCTGCTGATACTTTTTAGCAACTGCCTTCAAGGGATTCAATGGTTTCCGCATTTAATTTTTCCTCCATATATTCAATTAATTTATCTTTATATTTACAACTATTAATGTATCTATTAATAGTATCTATATCATATTTTTCCATTAAATGCTCTAATACATATTTGTATTTGTTTAACTGATATTCTTCTTGTTCTTCCTTAGTGCTTAATTGAGCCTTTTCCGCGTCTGATAAAGGTCTATAAGTAATTGTTCTTGATCCATTATCCTTTTTCTCAATACGTATTGTTTTAAACAATTTCCAATCTCTTACAAAAGGATCTTTATCTCTTGTTGCATTAAAATATTCTTGTTCTAATCTAAATATTACCGCATCTATCCCTCTTACTTCAAAAGGCTGGTTCCACCCCATTTTCAACATCCTCCCATTCAAATGTTCCATCATCTAATTCATATACAAATGCTTGTTTATAAAATGATGAAACAATTCCATCATCTGTTATTCCTTTTGGACTATTTTTCGCATCATGGAAACAATTATAAACAATTAATCCTTGCGTTTCATATCGCGAAAAATCTACTGCTCTTCCCTCAAAATCATAATTATAAAATATATTTAACAATAGCATACATTCATATTGCGCGATCGGCCATTTATTTAATTCTTTTTGTTGGTTTTCCATTTTCTAATATAGCACCCAGAAAGCTTTTCTATATAACCATAAAAAAAGGAGTGATGCTACTAACGCACAACTCAATATTACAATAAAAACAGTTTTCATAAATACTCCTTTTCTTTTTTC
>ERZ1034984.524-NODE-524-length-42145-cov-26.843882_pt1 | contig 42145 bp, 36 predicted proteins | sample MGYA00520589_ERZ1034984 | MGnify/ENA primary metagenome ERZ1034984 (study PRJEB33766, sample SAMN09781790) | gut metagenome | biome: gut microbiome | host: Homo sapiens | place: Madagascar | study: EMG produced TPA metagenomics assembly of the PRJNA485056 data...
GCTGTTCTCGAAAACCTACGGTTTAGCCCTTGACTTCATATAGCTGGTCTCCTTTATGTCGAGGTCCTGCGGCGCGTGGCGCCAGGTGTTCCGTTTCCCAGTATAACGCCGCTTGCAAGACGCTGGCTTCCGTTGCGCAGCTGCTTCGCTACGGGCGCGCAGCATACGAGAGCCGTTATGCTGCGTGTGTGGTATAACTGGTGCCTATGGATACTGAAACGACATACCCTGCATCGCCGGATATGCCTTCCGGCGCCGGTGAAACCCCTGCAGCGCCTGCTGCCCCCCACGCCTGGACGCCGTCCCAGTTCAAGCCGCGCGACCTATCCAAGGCTCGGGCGCATCGCAACGAGCCCGCGGAAACCTCGGCGAACGAGGCGAACAGGAAGCACAACGTGCGCGAGTACACGCTGGGCGAGGAGATAGCCAACTCCATCTCGCACGGCGTCGGCGCGCTTCTGGCCATCGCCGCCATCCCCATCCTCGTGGTGAAGGCGGTAAGCCATGGCGGCGGCATCCTGTTGTTCGCCGCGTTGGTGTACACGCTCACCATGCTGCTCGAATACACCATGTCCACGCTGTATCACGCGTTGGCGGTCGACAAGGCGAAACGCGTGTTCAAGGTGTTGGACCATAGCTGCATCTACCTGTTCATCGCCGGCTCGTACACGCCGTTCTGCCTGATTTCTCTTGCCGATTCGAACGGTATCGTGCTATGTGCGTTCGTGTGGGTGCTCGCCGTGATAGGCGTTGCCTGCGAGGCGTTCTGGGTTTTTCGCCCGCGCTGGATTTCCGCGGTGCTTTATCTTGCGCTGGGCTGGTCTATCGTGGGGTTCCTGCCGGCGCTTATCCAGGCCATCCCTGCTGCAGGCTTGTGGCTGCTGGTCGCAGGTGGTCTTTGCTACTCGGTCGGATGCATCTTCTACGTGTTGAAGAAGATTCCGTACATGCATTCCATATTCCATTTGTGGGTTGTGGCGGGAAGCGTGCTGCAATTCCTGGCGATTGCGCTGTATGTCATGTAGGCTAGCTCAAAAGGAATTTATCACTAGGAGCGGTTTTAGCGCATGAACGGGAAAAACGAAGACGGCGACGGTAAAAAGGGACTGAAGGGCATTTTCGGCTTCTTGGGCGCACCGAAACGTCAGACTCTGTCGGCTGAGGACGAGATCAAAGATTTCGTGGCGGACAGCGACGATTTGCTTGATGATGAGAAGCGCATGATTCACGAGATCTTGGACCTGGGCGACATGGACGCCGGCGAGATCATGACGCCGCGCGTTGATATGATCTTGGTGGAGGATAGCGAAACCGTGCGTCAGGCGGTGGACCGCATGATGGGAACGGGTTATTCGCGCCTTCCGGTGTTCCAAGGGGATATCGATCGCATCGTCGGCGTGGTCCATTATAAGGACCTGGTGCCTCCCGTACTCGACGGCCATGGCGACGACCTGGCGGTCGACTACGCCTTCGAGCCGCTGTTCGTGCCTGAGTCGAAGGATGTGTTCCCGCTTCTGGCCGAAATGCAAACGAAACGGCAACAGATGGCCATCGTGGTAGACGAGTACGGTGGAACCGATGGTTTAATTACCGTCGAGGACATCGTCGAGGAGATTGTGGGCGAGATCGTGGACGAAACCGATCGCGAGCGCCCCATTCTGAAGCAGGAGGGTCCCGGCGTATGGCTTGCCGACGGCCGTTTCCCCGTTGAGGACGCCGTTGAAATGGGTTGGCCGCTTGCCGAGTCCGAGGATTATGAGACCATAGCCGGCTGGGTGCTCAGCATGCTGGATACCGTTCCGCAAATGGGCTACTCCTTCGAGAAGGACGGCTACCGCTTCACCATCCACTCCATGCGACGCCGGCGCATCCTTGCGGTGCGCGTGGAGCGCATATCCGACGATGTTCCGCAGGCATCTGATGGCAAGGCAGGTCAGGAGGAGCGGTGAGCCGAACACGCCAGCTGTATCGGTCGCGCAATGCGCTGGTAGGGGGCGTGTGTGCCGGGATCGCCGAGCGTTTCGACGTTGACCCGCTGGTCGTGCGCATCCTTTTCTTGACGTTCACCGTGTTGACATTGGGGTTTGCGGGCCTTGCGTATATGGTGCTCTGGGCCGTGCTTCCTAAAAGACCCATGCAGGTGAAGCCCGTGAAGGTGGAGCCTGATTCCGTTCACTCCGATACGTTCGGCGCGGTGGATTGCCGTCGTGCCCGTGGCGCCGCTATGGGGCGGTGTGCGAATGCCGTGCCCTATGTGAGCGCGGCGCATCTGCCGCCCGTGCCGCCCGCGATGGCGGAGGGCGCTCGATGCGAACAAGGGCCCGCCATGGGCGCCGATGTCGCTTCCGTCGAACCGCACGATGCCAAAGCCGGCGAAGGGGATGGCCCCTCGACCGCTCGTATCGTGCTTGCCCTTACGGTCGGCTGCCTTTTGGCCTCGCTGGGCGCGTCGTTCGCGGTGTCGGGGATCTTGCGCGGGGTTGCCTGGTGGCAATGTTGGCCGTTGGCCATGATCGTTTTCGGCATCGTTCGTATAGCCGTGCCGGGAAGGGAAGGTGCGCGGGCCCTGGCGTTTTTTGTGGGTACGTCCATCTTCGCGGTGGGGCTGACATTGCTGCCCATGAGCATGGGGTTCGTCTCGTGGGCCACGTTGCCGAAGATGTTCGAGCATTTATGGCCTCTTCCCGCGTTGGCGGCCGTTTTGCTTGCAATGGGGGTGTACGCCCGCCGCCCTGTCGTCATCGTGGCGGCGGTGGTGTTCGTGCTGCTGTTCTGCGTGCTCGGCTTTGACCTGTTTTCCGAGCCCGGCTCGCTGTGCGAGCTGTCCTTTGGCACGCCGTTGGGGCGCGAATATCGTTTTCCTCTGCCTTTCGATTAACCGAACCGATAGGTTTGCATCACGGCCATGCGCAGCGCGCATGGCCGTTTCCGTTTCATAAGGCGCCGTTCATCGGATGTGGTACGCTTGTTCGTGTTTCGGTTTTGCCCAAGCTATGGGAAACCACCTGGGGAAATATAAATGTTTTACTTGTCAATCGAACAAACGATGAAGGGCTCCTTCACATGATTTTGCCGGTTTCGGGCCTTCCGGTAGAATATTGCCTGTCAGAACAGCATATCGCCCTTCAGGCAGCAATCCTTTCGACAATCGAAAACAAGCTGTCGCCGCCTTGGCGGTCTGGTCGTATGCTGCGAGCGAAAGGTTTTGTTTGAAGAAGCGGAATGCATACCGTACCGGCGGGCTGGCGCTGAAAGTTGTCGGCCTTGCATGCGTGTCGTGCGTGTTGGCAGGTTGCCTGGGCGTGGGATTCGCAACCGCCGCCGGCGGCGTTTCCCATGATATGCAGACGTTCGGCATCAGCGAGGTCAGCACGCCGGGCAGTGCATCGGCATCGGCCGACTCCCTGTCCGATCAGGCTGCAGACGCTTCCGTGACCGCAACGTCCCGATTGGCAGCTGCTGGAACACGCGACATCTCGAAGGGCGTTGCCGCCATCGAGGCCGAGGAGGAGGCCGCCCGTCGCGCCGCCGAGGAGGCGCAGCGCGCCGAGGACCTGGCGCATACGCAGGCCGCGCTTGCCAACAGGGACGCTCAGCTCGCCCGCGACGAAGGCGCCGGCCTGACGGGCCTCGCTGAGGTCGACTGGAACGTCAGCAAGGCGGAGTTCGTGGGCGAATGGACGCTGCGCATCGACGCGTATCTGGCGGGAAGCCCGCTTTCGGGCTATGGCGCCACGTTCGCCGAGGCGGCTTGGGAAAACGGCGTGGACCCGCGCTTCTCCCCGGCCATCTCCAATACCGAGTCAACGAAGGGCCTCAACTGCTTCCGCAGCCATAATGCATGGGGCTGGATGGGGAATACGTCCTGGGGAAGCTGGGACGAGTCCATCAACGCGCACGCGCAGGGTTTGGCGAAGGGTTATGGATACACCATCTCCCTGGCGAACGCCAACAAGTACTGCCCGCCAACCTACGAGGATTGGTACGCGAAAACGCTTGCGCAAATGCAGCTGATCTAGCGCGAAGGCGGCCTGCGGGCCGCCTTTTGCGTTATCCTGTTGCGTGAACTTCGGGAAGGATTTTCGCATGAGCAACGTCATCGTGGTGGGTTGCGGCCGCGTGGGATCGCAGCTGGCCAACATGCTGTCGGACAACGGCAGCAACGTGTGCGTGATCGATCGCAATGTGGACGCATTCGCCAACTTGGGTCGCAACTTCAATGGATCCACCATCCAGGGCGTAGGCTTCGACGAGGAGACGCTGGAGAAGGCGGGCGTCGACGAATGCGACGTCGTGGCGGCGGTGACGCAGTTGGACAACACCAACCTCATGTGCTGCGAGGTAGCAAGCCGCTTGTTCGGCGTTCCCCACGTCATCGCGCGCCTGTACAATCCCGACCATGAGCGTGCGTATATGCAGCTGGGCATCGATTACGTGTGCGGCACGTCGCTGGTGGCTGAAGACGTGTTCAGCAAGGTGGTTTCCGGGCACGGTGCGCATCTGGACACGTTCGGCGAGTTCGAGGTGCTGCGCTTCTCCCTTGACTTGAGCTGGTCCGAGCGAAACACCATCCGTGTGGCGGAGATGGAACGCGATCACGACATCCGCATCGTGGCGTTCGAGCGCGGCGACGGCAGCGCTAGCTCCATTCCTACGCGCGAGTCCATCCTGTACAACGGGGACTCGGTGCTGGCGTGCGTGCGTCATGAGCTCATCGAGCAATTCAGCAAGTACATTCAAGATTAAGGCGGTTTCCGCTTGCCCGATGGCGAAGCGGGGGAGGTTTGGCTGATGTACGTAGTGATCGCCGGCGGCGGCAAAATCGGCGAATATCTGGCGAACGTGCTGCTTGAGAGCGGCAACGACGTGACCATCATCGAGGAGGACCTGGAAACGGCCGATCGCTTGTCGGTGGTTTTGCAGGGTCGTTATCTGGTCATTCACGGCGACGGCTGCGATTCGAAGTATCAGGAGGATGCGGGAATCCGCCGCGCGGACGTGTTCGTGGCCACCACGGGCCAGGACGACGACAACCTGGTCTCGTGCGAGATCGCCCAGCGCGTGTTCAACGTGCCGCGCTGCATCGCCCGCGTGAACAGCCCGAAGAACCTGCGCATCTTCCACGAGGTGGGCATCGAGTGCGTGTCGTCTACCACGCTCATCGCCAACCTCATCGAGGAGGAGACGCTGCTGGGCAGCGTGAGCGTCGTGTCGTCGCTGACGCATGGCAACGTCATGCTGACCGAGGTGGTCGTCCCGCGCATGCGCCATCATTCCAACGATGCCGGCGTGCTGGCGAGCGCCATCCCTCTGCCCCCCGACAGCATCATCGCGGCGGTCGCGTCCAGCGACAACGTGGAGGTGGTAAATGAGGACACCGTGCTGTTCCCCGGTGATAAGGCCATCGTGGTGGCGGATAACCAAGTCATCGACGCCGTGCGCGCCGCATTCAAAGGTTTGTAGCAACGAAGCGGGGGCTTGCGCGAAACGAGCCCCCTGACGAAAGGCCCCGAAATGGATTTCATTTCGGGGCCTTTCGCGTTACGAGGATAGATTGAAGCGCAGGGGTGGAGCCGGCGAAGCCGCCGTGCTCGGTGCAGGCGCGCATCTGCATGCGTGCGGATAGGCTGGCTGGCGGGTTGGCTCGCGGGCGGTCTGGCTGTTGGCGGGCGCCCACCCGGCGGTTGGCGCCCGCGGCTTTAGCGCGGCGTGTTCGCCAGCTCGTCCAAGGCCTCCTGCGGCGTGTATTCGCACGTGCCGTTGCCCAGCTTCACCACGTCGATGCTGTCGCCGGCCTTGACCTTGCCGTCGGTGAGGGCGACGAAGAAGATTCCCTCGCGCGGGAAGATACAGTCACCGGCCAGGTAGAAGATCGCGCACTTCTTGTGGCACACCTTGCCCTGCTGCGACAGCTCCAGCAGCACGTCATCGCCGATCTTGAGCTGCGTGCCAAGCGGCAGCGCCATGAGGTTGATGCCCTCGGTGGTGATATTCTCGGCGAAATCGCCTTCCTTCACATCTAAGCCGCGCGCCCGGGCCTTCTCGATGGATTCCCAGGCCAGAAGCGAAACTTGGCGATGCCAGTCTCCGGCGTGCGCATCCTCGGCGACGCCGTGGTGCGCCTCGATGGTCACCGGGCCGTCCACCACGGTCTTGCGCGTGCCCTTGCGCTTGGACACGCATACGGCGCGCACGGTGCCGTGCGTGGTGCTGTCGGCGTCGGGTCCTTCCATGCGGCCCTTGTCGAACACGTTGAGCTCCTCGCCCGTCTTATGCGCGGCGGCTTCGGCGTTGCTTGCTTCAAGGGCGCCGTCTTGCCGGCCCTCTTCTTTCTCGATCGTCATGATCCCCCCAATAAACCTAGTAAATAGCTAGGCGCATCTTATCATATCTGAGGATGATTCGGCGAACGAACACGTTGAATCCGCGAAAGGCGGGGTGGGGCGCGGGCATACGTAAACCATCTGCAGAAACGCGTGCGGTGCCGGCGCGTCGCTTTCGCGCACGGTATCATGGGGCCATCAACTATCAACCGCGAAAGGGGTCGTTGTGATCAACCGCTACACGCGTCCTGCCATGGGCGCCATCTGGGAGCTTCAGAACAAGTTTTCCATCTGGAAGGAAATCGAGGTGCTGGCGTGCGAGGCTCAGGCCGAGCTCGGTCAAGCCGGCATCACGAAGGAGGAGGCGCAGTGGATCCGCGACCACGCCGACTTCACGGTTGAGCGCATCGACGAGATCGAGAAGGTCACGAATCACGACGTCATCGCCTTCACCACGTGCATGGCCGAATACATCGACGCCGACGTCCCCGAGGGTCAGGAAAAGCCCAGCCGCTGGGTGCATTACGGCATGACCTCCTCCGACCTGGGCGACACCGCGCTGTCGTACCAGATCGTGCAGGCCATCGACATCATCCTGGACGACGTCAAGCAGCTGGGCGAGACGTGCAAGCGCCGCGCGTTCGAGTTCCAGAACACCCTGTGCGTCGGCCGCACGCACGGCATCCACGCCGAGCCCATGACGTTCGGCATGAAGTTCGGCAGCTGGGCTTGGGCGCTCAAGCGCGCGCAGACTCGCCTGGAGCAGGCTCGCGAGGTCGCCGCAACCGGCGCCATCTCCGGCGCGGTGGGCACGTACTCCAGCATCGACCCCTACGTCGAGAAGTACGTGTGCGAGAAGCTGGGCCTGACGCCCGACCCGCTGTCCACCCAGGTGCTGGCGCGCGACCGCCACGCCCAGGTCATGTGCGCGCTGGCTTGCGCCGCCGCAACGCTGGAGTCCATCGCCATGCAGGTGCGCCTGCTGCAGCAGACCGACGTCATCGAGGCGGAGGAGCCGTTCAAGAAGGGCCAGAAGGGCTCGTCGGCCATGCCTCACAAGCGCAACCCCATCACGGCAGAGCGCGTGTGCGGCCTTGCCCGCTGCGTGAAGGCGAACGCCCAGGTGGCGCTCGATAACGTGGCGCTGTGGTTCGAGCGCGACATCAGCCACTCCGGTACCGAGCGCGTGGCGCTGGCCGACAGCTTCACCGCTCTGGACTACATGTTCGGCAAGATGCAGTGGATCATGGACGGCCTGCAAACCTATCCGGCGAAGATGGAGCACAACGTGTGGCGCACCAAGGGCCTCATCTTCTCCAGCAAGGTGCTGCTGGCCCTGGTGAACACGGGCATCACCCGCGAGGAGGCGTACGTCATCGTGCAGCGCAACGCCATGGCCGTGTGGGAGGACATCCAGAACGCGGTGGATGGCCCCACGTATCGCGAGCGCCTGGAGAACGACCCCGAGGCCAAGCTGTCCAAGGAAACGCTCGACGAGATCTTCGATCCGTGGGACTTCCTGACCCGCAAGGACGAGGTGTTCAAGCGCCTGGAGGGCCTCGAGTTCTAAACGGCACCGTATGCGTTTCGGCGACCATCTTGCCGCCTGTCGGCGAAGGCGAGTTACCGTATGGGTGCATCGTCGCTGTTGGAAGCTTGCATCATAGCCGGCAGGCTGCTTGAGCGTTTCCGACGGCGATGGGCGCGCGGGGTGCGTATGCAGCTTGCGACAAGCTAGCGAACAAAGAAGCGCCGCGACTTCAAGTCGCGGCGCTTCTTGCTGTTTATCGACGGTTTTCCGAGGTTGCGTGTGGTGGAAATCGTTTCCGCTTCCCGTTGCCCGTTATGCGCGCAGGAACGTCTCGTATCCGCGTTCGGCCTCGTAGATGTCGGCTTTGCTGGTGGCCTCCCAGGGGCTGTGCATGGAGAGGACCGCCACGCCGGAGTCGATAACGTCCATACCGTACTTGGCGGGAATGTACGCGATGGTCCCGCCGCCGCCGGCGTCGACCTTGCCCAGCTCGCAGGTTTGGAACTGCACGCCGGCGTCGTCCATGATCTTGCGGATGCGCGCCATGTACTCGGCGCGGGCATCGTTGCTGCCCGACTTGCCGCGAGCGCCCGTGTACTTGTTGAACACCAGGCCGTGGCCCAGATATGCGCTGTTCTTCGCCTCGAAGACGCCGGCGTAGGCGGGATCGAAGCCTGCGGAGACGTCGGAGGAGAGCATGGCGGAAGCGGCCAGCGCGCGGCGCAGCGGCAACATGCCGCCTTCGCCGGCAAGCTCCATGATCTCGGCGATAGTGTTCTCGAAGAACTGCGAGGCCATGCCCGTGGAACCCACGCTGCCGATCTCCTCCTTGTCCACGAGCACGCACACGGCGGCGCGGTCGAGCTCCTCGCCGGCGACGGCTAGCTGCGCCACCAGCGAGGTGTAGGCGCACACGCTGTCGTCTTGGCCGTAGCCCAGCACCATGCTGCGGTCGAAGCCCAGGTCGCGGGCGCGGCCGGCGGGAACGACCTCAAGCTCGGCGGACAGGAAGTCCTCTTCCTCGATGCCGTACTTGTCGGCAAGCAGCTTAAGGGCGAAGGCCTTCACGGGGTCCTTCTGCTCCTTGGCCTCGCCGTCCTCATCGCGTACCACCAGGGGGCGGTTGCCGACCAGGATATCGAGCGCCTCGCCTTCGACGACCTCGTTTGCCTTCTTGCCCATCTGCTGGTTCGCCAGGTGGATGAGCAGGTCGGAAATGCAGAAGACGGGATCGTCGGCGTCCTCGCCGATCTTCACGTCCACCACGCTGCCGTCCTTCTTGGCGATCACGCCGTGCAGCGCCAGCGGGACGGTGACCCATTGGTAGTGCTTGATGCCGCCGTAGTAGTGGGTGTCCATGAAGGCCAGCTCGCTGGATTCGTATAGCGGGTTCTGCTTGACGTCCAGGCGCGGGCTGTCGATGTGCGCGCCCAGGATGTTCATGCCGTCGGTCAGCGGGCGGGCGCCCAGCTGCATCAGGATGACGGCCTTGTTGCGCATGGTTGCCCACACCTTGTCGCCGGGGACAAGCTTGCGGCCTGCGGAAATGGCGGCGTCAAGGCTCTCGTAGCCGGCGGCTTCTGCGCTGCGGATGGCGGCGGCGGAAAACTCGCGCTCGGTCTTGTTCTCGGAGATGAAGTCGATGTAGCCTGCGGCAAGCTGCTCGAGCTCGGCCAGCTGGTCCTCATCGTAGCGCTTCCACGCGGATTCGCGTTCCATATACGCTCCTTGCGTTCGGGGATCGTTGCTCGCTGACGATAGTACGCCAACCGGGGCGGGCGCGCTAGGCGGGGAAGGGGCGCAACCGGGAAAGCCGACAACTGCGTCGGTGGCGTTCGCGGTTTGCGAAGAAGGTAACGGATTCCACGCAAACCGCGAAAACGGGGCGGATGGGGCGTGCGATAGCATAAACGGAAATCATCGAATATCGCTAACGATAGGCCTGGCAGCTCTATCAACAGCGAAAAGGTCAGATTGGAGTCTCGGGCGAATTGCTGCGAAGGTGCTATGAAATAAGCGGGATCCACTCGATGGAGCTGTCGGCAGGGTATTGCTGCTCGATGGCTTGATTCTCGGTTTGGAATTGCTCGGCGGTGATAGCCGTCTTGTTGCCTTGCGCATCAATCTTCACGTAGGTCCCGCTCTCCATACCGAGCTTCTCGACTACGTTGAGGTTGTCGGTGCGACCTTTGAAACCGTTCGTGTAGTCCGTCCAGGCGTCGCCGACGCCGGTCGGGTAGGCGCTCAGCGTGCTCACGGTGATCATCCAGTCTTGGAAGCTGCCGCTTCCGCGTTCGTAAAGATAGCCGCCGGCGCAGACACGCATGATCGAACGTTCCCATGAATAGGCAACGCGAACGGGAGCGTTGTTGACGTAGGACCATATGTCGAACGCCTGCGTGTTCGCTTGCGCATCTTTGCAGCCGATGATCAGCTCGGGGACGTCATCGCCGTTCAAATCGGAAAAGGCGTAGCAAACGTTCGAGAAGCCGCTGTCCGCCCAATCCATAAGATAACTGGGGCTGGCCATCGAATTCACGTAAGGATGCCTTGAAGCTAGGTCATCCTTGCTGAGCTTGGCGGAATCATCTGCAAGCGAGCGATAGTCGTCGATGACCGCTTGCAGGGCGGTTTGCGCCTCTGCGGCGGGATTGACGGGTGCGGGCGTGGGCTCTGGCTCGGGTGCGGCTTCGGGTGCCTGCTCTTGCTCTGGCGCTGCAGCAGCCGATGGCTGTTCCGGTTGCTTTATTTCCGGAGTCTCTTGCTCGGCTGACGTCTGTTCGTCTGCGGGTTTTGCCGGGCTGTTGATGGAGAGCGCGCCGAAAGCGACTCCGGCGGCGATAAGCGCGAACGCCACGGCAGAAACCGCGATCGCGGCGGGCTTCCCGATGGCTTTCCGAGGCGCATCCGCTTGGGAGCAGGATGTTGTGCCGGATGCGTTTGCCGAAACTTGGCTATCGGCGGCGGATTGTTCGCTGGTTGCGCTTCCGCAGGTTGGGCAAAACCGTGCATTTTCGGAAAGCTTCGCTCCGCAATGCTCGCAGTACATCGACGCCTCCTTCGCGGTTGCAGTTATGCCTGCAACCGATACCTGATGCTAAAGACTACGGCATCCGTTCAGGGCGGTTGCCTTGCTTGTGGATCGAGTCAATTTGTGATGGCTTATAAGCTACGGCCGGGGGTGTCCGCATTTGAGGCAAAACGATCCGGCGTTGCCCGTCTTTCCGCATGGGCAGTCCCATGTGCTCGTTACGACGGGGTTGATGGGCACCGTCGGCTGTGCGGGCTGGGAGGGTTGGGCAACCGTCTGCTCGGCCTTGCTCGTCGGGGTATCGCTGGAACGACGTTTTGCGGCGAATATCCCGCTCAAGTCGATTGAATCATTGAATGCCGAATCGGTCGATCCGAGCATTTTGTTGCGGATGTCGTGCAGATCGACTGCGCCGCGGATGAACATCATGCTTCATTCGAAAAGCAGGCGGTTGACAACTTCGAGAATCACGAATGCGAAGACGGCCGCGATAAGGCCTTTGAAGAAGGCTCCCGCTGCCATGATTCCTGATTCCGATGTGATAGACGTAGATGCGGCGGACATAAAGGGGTAGATGAGACAAAATGCCGCTATCCAGGTTGTTGAGAACGCGTACAGGAACTTCGTGATGCTTTCGATGAACAAGTGGTCGAAGCTGAAGAACTTGGTGAGCGGCTTTGTCTTATCCGCTTTCTTGCTTGCGAACTTGACGAACAGCACGATCGCCGCCGCAATGGCTCCAGCCCCTAATGCGGGCGCGATGATGCCCATGACCGCAGTCATTCCAAGAAACCCAGTTGAACCGTACATAACGATCCCTCCTTTTCGAACCCCTAAAGCGGCCTTCCCGCCGCAATGAAGATAGTATACCGGCAACGGCGCCCCGTGGCATTCATCGCAATCGCCTTGGCGGGAATCGTCCCGGAGGACGAGTTGCGGAGCCGGACGGAGGAGCGCCAGACGCTGATTCGCCTGTTATCTTTGCTTGTTGTTCGGCTACTATGGAGCCATCATGTTGCTGTCGTGGCAGATGCTGTTTGGTGTCTAGCGGTAGGGGGTGCGCTATGTTCTGCGCGAATTGCGGAAAGCCGATTGAGGATGATGCCAGGTTCTGCGAGTTCTGCGGGGCCCCGGTTCTTGATGAAGAGCCTGCGTCGAATGCTGGCGATGTCTCGGACTGGCAAGCGGGGGATACCGTCTCCGTGCAGGCATCGCCGTCGCAGGATGTTGAGGGCAATCAGGGGTTTCGTCCGGCGATGGCGCAAGGAGCCGCCTCTCGGAGTAAAGGCATCTCCCCGCAGGTTGCGACCGTTGCGGCGGTATGCGCGGTTCTTGTCATCGCGGTAGCCGTGTTCGCCGTCCCTCGCATCATCGAAGCGACTGGTGGCTCGTCTAGTGAGACGGCAAGCCGGCAGCAGGCCGATCAACAGGCCCAGCAGCAATCCGACGGGGCGCAGGGATCAGCCACGGAAAACGCCGTCTCCCAGCAAGTGCAGGTGAAAAGCGGCATCTCCGAGTATTCGTGGGCTGACCTTTCGAATATCGCTGCCGAAATAGAGCGCACGGCGAAAAATCGCGACGATGCCGTGAAGATGGCGGCAAGCTACAACCTTGTGAAGCCGGACGGCTCGTTTACCGGCGAAGCGAAGACGTTGCAGACGTCTATGGGGAACGTGGACGTGTTCATCGTCGATGTGTTTAAAGACAAGGGCTCGAGCGGGCGAAACGCAGCGTTCACGTTCATGACTTCGGGGATTTTCGCCGAGCATCCTATGAATCCCACGGCTTCGAACTCCGGTGGCTGGAAGTCGTCGGGTATGCGCGCTTGGTTGAACGGGGAAGTGCTGCAGTCGTTTCCCGATGAAATGCGTTCTGGCGTGGTGGCGGTGAGCAAGCTGTCGAACAATGCCGGTAAGACCACTTCGCCCGCAAGCGTTACCGAGACGCAGGACAGCGTATGGCTGTTCTCTTGGGTGGAATGCCTTGGTCCCATTGCGTGGAATAAGGGATCGAATCAAAGCTATATCGATACGGTGGATAATAAGGAAGGGTCGCAATACGCTTGGTTCAAGCAGCAGGGCGTTGCCGGCGAGCAGGGCCATGCCTCGCTTGACCGCAGCGTTGCTGGATCGAGCAATCCCGGCGTTTGGTGGATGCGCTCGTCGGCTCCCAATGTCGCAACGTCGTTCGGGGATATGGGGCCGGAAGTAGATAACGGCGGCTATGCCTCCACCGCGGAGGGCGTCGTGTTCGGGTTCTGTTTGTGATGGGCGCGCCAGTGCGGGCGGCAGGCGCCTGGGCGGCGGCAATGGCGGTGTTGATCGTGCCGTGTTTGCTTGCCGGGTGTGCTTCCGGCCAGGAGAAACAAGGAGAGGCGACTGGTACCTCCGATGTTGAGGCACTTGTCGACTGCGTCGATGACGTTCAGGGCAGCGAAGCTTCGGTGTCTGCTTCGGCGCCCGAGGGCTTGCGGGATGCGCTGGAGCAGGCCGCAGGAGCCCATGCGGGGACTTATGCCGTCGCATGCGCATCGGCTGATGGATCGTGGTCGGTTGACGTGAACGGTGACAAATCCTTCGTTTCCGCCAGCATCATCAAACTGGCGATATTGGGGACTTTGCTCGATCAGGCTCAATCCGGGGTGCTGTCGCTTGATGATTCGGCAACCGTGGGCCCGTCGGACATAGTGGGAGGCACGGGCGTTATCCAGGCGTCGGGCGCTGGGGGGTCGTATACGTATCGCCAGCTTGCCGCTTACATGATTCAAGATAGCGACAATGTCGCCACTAATCTGATTATCGACGCGGTCGGCATGCCGGCCGTGAACGAGTATGCGAGCGAAATCGGCCTCACGCAGACCACTCTCAACCGCCGTATGATGGATTTTGCTGCGGGTGATGAGAACTACACATCGGCGAACGATGTTGCGCATATGCTGCAGCTGATCTACCAAGGGAAGCTGGTGAGCCCGGACGCGAGCGAGTTCGCCCTTGACTTGCTGAAAGGTCAGCACGATGACGCTGGGCTGCTCGAAGGGTTGCCGGCGTGCAGCGTTTTCGCTCACAAGACGGGTACGCTCGATGGTGTATTCAACGATGGGGGCATTGTGCTCGACCGGAATCCCTATGTGATGGTGGTGCTTTCCGGCGATGCCGAAAAGTCGCAGGCTCAGGCTTGCATGGTCGATGTCGCACAAGCGGCAGACGCCGCGATCGAATAAATCGCGCGCCCGAAGGTAACGGATTCCACGCATTTCGCGAAAGCGGGGCGGATGGCGCGCGCGGCAGGGGGATAATCATAGCGATTGTCTTCAAATTCGAAAGGCGGCTGCATGCTGCAACTGATAAACGTGTGCAAGTCCTACACCACTGCGGACTTCACGCAAACCGCGCTCGATCATGTGTCGGTGGCCTTCCGCGACAACGAGTTCGTGGCGGTGCTGGGGCCTTCGGGCTCGGGCAAGACCACCATGCTCAACATCATCGGCGGCCTTGACCATTACGACGACGGAAACCTGCTGATCGACGGCGTGTCCACAAGCGAGTACAAAGATCGCGATTGGGACGCATATCGCAACAACCGCATCGGCTTCGTGTTCCAGGCCTACAACCTTATCCCGCACCAGACCATTCTGGAAAACGTCGAGCTGGCCCTCACGCTTTCCGGCGTGTCTCGCGCCGAGCGTCGCCAGCGCGCCGTCGAGGCGCTCGGCCGCGTGGGGCTTGCCGAGCACGTGGGCAAAAAGCCCAGCCAGCTCTCCGGCGGCCAGATGCAGCGCGTCGCCATCGCTCGTGCGCTTATCAACGACCCCGAGATCTTGCTGGCCGACGAACCCACGGGCGCGCTCGACTCCAAGACCAGCGTGCAGATCATGGACCTGCTCACTGAGATTGCGGATGACCGCCTGGTCATCATGGTCACGCACAACCCCGAGCTGGCGCAGCGCTACGCCACGCGCATCGTCACCCTGGCCGACGGCGTCATCCGCGACGACACCCGCCCGTTCGACCCGGCGGCCGAGAACAGCCCGCGCCGCGCCGCCAAGCAGGCACGTCGCACCAGCATGTCGTTCCTCACGGCGCTCTCCCTGTCGTTTAAGAACCTGCTCACGAAGAAGGGCCGCACGCTCATGACGGCGTTCGCGGGCAGCATCGGCATCATCGGCATCGCCGCCATCTTGTCGCTGGCCAACGGCGTGAACAGCTATATCGCCAACGTGGAGGAGGAGACGCTTTCCGAATATCCGCTGCAAATCCAGGACCAGGGGTTCGACATGACCAGCATGATGGGGCTGGGCAGCGGCACGGAAGGTTCATCGGCGGAGAAAGCTCAGGACGACTCCTCCGATGGCGATTCGGACAAGCCCGTGCACGAATCGAAGATGATCGCGAGCACGTTCGACAGCATCGGCAGCAACGACCTGGCGTCGCTGAAGGAGTTTTTCGACTCGGGCGAATCGGGCGTGGAGCCGTACGTGAGCTCCATCGAGTACAGCTACAACGTCACGCCGCAGATCTTCAGCTCCGATACATCCGGCACCGTGCATCAGGTGAACCCGGACAAATCGTTCGCCAGCATTGGCCTGGGCTCCTCCGCAGCCTCGAACGGCATCATGTCGTCGATGATGAGCACCAACATCTTCTACAAGCTGCCCGACAACATGGGCATGGTTGAGGGCCAATACGACGTTATGGCAGGTCGTTGGCCCGAAAACTACGATGAGATCGTGCTGGTGCTCACCCCGGGCGGCAGCGTGAGCGATTTCATGCTCTACTCCATGGGCCTGCGCGATCGCGCCGAGCTCGAGAGCATGGTGCGCGCCTTCGCCAACGAGGAGGCCGTCAACGCGCCGAGCGACAGCCTGTCGTTTTCCTACGACGACCTGATGGGCGTCACCTTCAAGCTGGTGAACGCCGCGGACTTCTATCAGCGTGACGACGAATACGGCGTGTGGAAGGACAAGTCCGGCGACGATGCCCACATGAGGAACCTGGTGGACAGCGGGGAAACGCTGAAGATCGCGGGCGTCGTGAAGCCGAAGGAGGGCGCGAAGATCACCTCCCTGCAGACGGGGCTGTACTACCCCTCCAGCTTGGTTAACCACCTGATCGACCAGGCGGGGAAGACTCAGATCGTGCAGGACCAGAAGGCGAACCCGGCAACGAACGTGATCACGGGCAAATCGTTCGCCGATGAGGAAAGCGACCAGAAAAACGGCAACGCCTTCGACATGTCCAGCCTGTTCACCATCGATGGGCAGAAGCTGCAGAGCGCCTTCACGTTCGATCAGAGCGCGCTGGCCGCGGGGCTGCAGGGAGCCGATCTGGGCGCCAGCATGGATTTGTCGGGCATGAACCTGGATCTTTCCAGCCTGCCCGCCTTTGATGCGTCCTCTATCAGCATCGATCCGAGCGCCATCGACGTGAGCAAGCTGAACCTTGACTTCAGCGGGCTGGACATCAGCTTCGACGGCGTGCAGCCCACCATCAAAACCGATGCACTCACCGCCGGCGTCATGGACATCGTGAGGGGGTATCCCGCGTGGCTGGCGGTGCATCCGGAATATGCGGGCGGCGGTATCGATGCGGCTGTGGCGGCGTATCTGGCCGATCCAGCCACGCAGGCGGCGATGCAGCAGGTCATCGCTGGTTCCATCGACTTTAGCGGCATGTCGGGCCAGATCGAGCAGCAGCTGCGCGATCAGCTTTCGCAGCAGATCGGCCAGCAGATCCAGCAACAGCTGCTCCCAGCGTTGACGCAGGCCATCTCCTCGCAGCTGCAAACGCAGCTCGGCGCCGCTATGCAAACGTATATGCAAAGCGCCATGTCGCAGGTGATGACCCGGTTCGCAGGTGCGATGCAGCAGCAGGTGTCCGCCGCGATGAACTCGTATATGACCAGGCTTGCCGGCAACATGTCCAGCGCCATGGGCATCGACCAGTCCGCGTTTGCCGACGCCTTCCAGATGAACATGGACGAGAACGAGCTTGCCGAGCTCATGGCAAGCCTCATGTCCACCGAGCAGTCCAGCTACGACAACAACATGAAGAAGCTGGGCTGGGCCGATTACGCCAAACCTGCCAGCATCGACATCTATCCGAAGGATTTCCCCAGCAAGCAAAACGTCATCGACATCCTCGACAGCTACAACGACCGCATGGAGTCGAACGGCGAAGAGGGCAAGGTTGTCAGCTACACCGATATCGTGGGCGCGCTGATGAGCTCGGTCACCACCATTGTGAACATGATCAGCTACGTGCTGGTGGCGTTCGTGGCCATCTCGTTGGTGGTCAGCTCCATCATGATCGGGGTGATCACCTATATCAGCGTGCTCGAGCGCAAGAAGGAGATCGGCATCCTGCGCTCCATCGGCGCCAGCAAGGGCGACATCAGCCGCGTGTTCAACGCCGAGACCATCATCGTGGGATTCACGGCCGGCGTCATCGGCATCGGACTGACCGCGCTTGCCTGCATACCTGCCAACGCCATCGTGTACTCGCTGTTCGACGTCCGCAATGTGGCCATCCTGCCCTGGCAGGCGGCGGTGGTGCTCGTGGGCATCAGCGTGCTCCTTACGTTCCTGGCGGGCCTGATCCCCTCAAGCGCCGCCAGCCGAAAGGACCCGGTCGAGGCCCTGCGGTCGGAATAAGGCGACCGCGTTCGGTAACGTTTCTGGCGGCAGACCCCTCTTTCCGCTACACTGCAAGGGTTGATTGTGAGCGCCCGGCGTATCGCTATGCCGGGCGCTTTCTGCGTTACGCGCGCCACGGCGCGCGGTTTGGAGGACGAATGGAACGCGAGAAGTTCGGAACCCGCCTTGGGTTCATCCTGGTGAGCGCGGGCTGCGCCATCGGCCTGGGCAACGTGTGGCGATTCCCCTATATCACGGGCGAGTACGGCGGCGCGGCGTTTGTGATCATGTACCTGGTGTTCCTGGCCATCTTCGCCCTTCCGGCCCTCATCATGGAGTTCGCCGCCGGTCGCGCAAGCCAGCGCTCCATTGCGCGTAGCTACGACGAGCTTGAGCCGGCGGGCACGAAATGGCATGCGTTCAAGTGGCTGGCGCTTGCCGGCAACTATCTGCTCATGATGTTCTACACCACCGTGGGCGGCTGGATGCTCGCCTTCGTGGTAAAAAGCGCTTCCGGCGAGTTCGTGGGCTTGGAAAGCTCCCAGGTGGCAGACGTTTTCAACGGCATGCTGGCCGATCCGGTGCAGCTTGCCGTGTATATGCTCATCATCGTGGGCGTGGGCGTGGGCGTCACGCGCGCCGGCGTGCAGAAGGGCGTGGAACGCGTGACGAAGGTCATGATGATGGCCCTGTTCGTGGTGCTCGTGGCCCTGTGCGTGCGCGCGGTCACGCTGCCGGGCGCGGCCGAGGGCCTGCGTTTCTACCTGATGCCCGATTTCGGCAAGATGTTCGCCGGCGCTACGCTGGCCGAGCAGCTGGCAACCTTCGGCGATGCCGTGTACGCCGCCATGGGACAGGCGTTCTTCACCGTCTCGGTCGGCATGGGCGGCATGTCCATCTTCGGAAGCTACATCGGCAAGGACCACACGCTCACGGGCGAGGCGGTGCGCGTGGCCGGCCTTGATACGCTCGTGGCGCTGATGGCGGGCCTCGTCATCTTCCCGTCCTGCTTCGCGTTCGGCGTGGAGCCGGGTTCGGGCCCGGGCCTGGTGTTCATCACGCTGCCCAGCGTGTTCAACGAGATGCCGTTCGGTCAGCTGTGGGCGGTGCTATTCTTCGTGTTCATGACGTTCGCCGCGCTGTCAACCGTCATCGCCGTGTTCGAGAACATCATGAGCTTCACCATGGACCAGTGGGGGACGCCGCGCAAGAAGGCATGCCTGGTCAACGGCGTGTTGCTGGCGGTGCTCAGCATGCCCTGCGTCCTGGGCTTCAGCGTGCTGGCGGGCCTCACGGTCCCGGGCATCGGCGACATCCAGGCCATCGAGGACTTCCTGGTGTCGAACAACATTCTGCCGTGGGGCGGCCTGCTGCTGGTGCTGTTCTGCACGCGCAAAAACGGCTGGGGCTGGGAAGGCTTCCTGGCGGAGGCCGACACGGGCAGCGGCCTGAAGTTCCCGCGATGGGCGCGCGGCTACGTGACCTACGTCATCCCCGTGGGCATGCTCATTGTGTTCGCCATGGGTTACGCCCCCATCATCGCGAAATGGGCGGGGCTGGGCTGATAAGGCTGCAAAACCGCATATCGCACCTGGTAGGGCCGCTGGGGAACCGGCGGTCCTTTTCGTTGCCCGGGCGTTGTTCTCCGTGCGTTTCTCCACATTCTCCGCTATTTGCCGGCCCGCCCTCGCAATCGGGCCGTCGGCGTGACTATAATGGCTAGCAACGAAAATCCCGTTGCGAGAGAAGGAGCCGTCTCCCATGGCTTATTATTACGACGAGCCGTCACGTACGTTCAACGAGTATCTTCTGGTACCTGGTCATACGCCTGCTACGTGCGTTCCGGCGTCGGTGAGCCTGAAAACCCCGTTGGTCAAGTACCGCAAGGGCCAGGAAGAGTGCCCGCTTTCGCTCAACATCCCCATGGTCAGCGCCATCATGGCCGCCGTGTCCGACGACAACATGGCCGTCGCCTTGGCAACCGAGGGCGGTCTGAGCTTCATCTACGGCAACCAGACCATCGAGCAGGAAGCTGCCATGGTCGCCCGCGTGAAGAACTACAAGGCCGGTTTCGTCGAGTCCGACGCCAACCTTTCCCCCGACATGACGCTTAACCAGGTTGTTGCCCTGAAGGAGCAGACGGGTCATTCCACCATGCCCGTCACCGATGACGGCTCTGCCCACGGCAAGCTGCTCGGCGTCGTTACCGAGCGCGACTACCGCCTGTCCCGCATGACCGGCGAGGAGAAGGTCTCCGAGTTCATGACCCCGCTCGAGAAGCTGGTCACCGCCTCCGAGGACACCTCCCTCAAGGTCGCCAACGACATCATCTGGGATCACAAGCTGAACTCCCTGCCGCTGGTGGATGCCGAGGGCAATCTGGTCTACATGGTGTTCCGCAAGGACTATGACAGCCACAAGTCCAACCCCAACGAAATGCTGGACAGCCACAAGCGCTACATCGTGGGCGCGGGCATCAATTCCCGCGACTACGCCGAGCGCGTTCCCGCGCTGGTCGAGGCGGGCGCCGATGTGCTGTGCATCGACAGCTCCGAGGGCTATTCCGACTGGCAGAAGATGACCATCGAGTGGGTGCGCGAGCACTACGGCGACTCCGTGAAGATCGGCGCCGGCAACGTGGTCGACGGCGAGGGCTTCCGCTTCCTGGCAGAGGCTGGCGCCGACTTCGTGAAGATCGGCATCGGCGGCGGTTCCATCTGCATCACCCGCGAGACCAAGGGCATCGGCCGCGGCCAGGCCACGGCAACCATCGAGGTGGCCAAGGCCCGCGACGAGTACTTCAAGGAGACCGGCATCTACGTGCCCATCTGCTCCGATGGCGGCATCGTCTACGACCATCACATCTCCCTGGCGCTGGCCATGGGCGCCGACTTCGTCATGTTGGGCCGTTACTTCGCCCGCTTCGACGAGTCCCCGTCGGCCAAGGTCATGGTCAACGGCACCTACATGAAGGAATACTGGGGCGAGGGTTCTGCCCGTGCCCGCAACTGGGGCCGTTACGACCTGGGCGGCAAGAAGAGCCTGTCGTTCGAGGAGGGCGTCGACTCCTACGTGCCGTATGCCGGCCCGCTTAAGGACAACATCGCGGTCACGCTGCTGAAGATCAAGTCCACCATGTGCAACTGCGGTGCGCTCACCATCCCTGAGTTCCAGGATAAGGCCAAGCTCACCGTCATCAGCTCCACCTCCATCGTCGAGGGCGGCGCGCACGACGTCGTGCTCAAGGACAAGGCTCCTTACGCCTCCAACATGCGCTAAGCTTATCGCCTAGCTAAACGAAAGCCTCGCCCGGTTCGTGCCGGGCGAGGCTTTTTGCTTGCGTGGCGTTTTGCGCACGCAGTCCTTGTACGGGGCGAAGCTCTTGCAGGGCTGCTATCGCGCGGTCACGCCTTCGCTCTCCCCGATGATGCGATGCAGCTCCTCGATGTAACGGTCCAAAAGCTCGGAGGGCTTGCGTTCGTTGTGCATGATGTATCCCACGGTCATGCGCTCGTCGGTATCAAGCGGGATGCTGACGATGCCCGTATGCATTTCGCTCGAAAGCACGCCCGTGGAAAGCGTGTAGCCGTTATAGCTGGTCAGCAGGTTGGAAAGCGTGCCGCGGTCGGAGATGCGGATGTTGCGCGAGTGCTCGACGTAGCTCAGCGGCTCCTCGGAGTAGTAGAACGAGTTCGCGGTTCCTTGCTCGAAGCTGTAGCGGGGCCATACGGTCAGCTCCTCGGGCCTGATGATGTCGCGTCCGGCCAGCGGGTGGTTCTCGCCCACGAACACATGCACGCCCGCGTCGAACAGCGGGTAGAACGACACATCGGCGTCATCGAAGGCCTTCTGCATGACGCGTTGGTTGAAGGCATCTAGATACAGAATGCCCACTTCGCTGCGAAACGATCGCACGTCGTCGATGATCTCGGCGGTGGTGGTTTCCCGAAGGATGAAATCGAAGAAATCGCCCTCGCATTGTTCGACCACGTTCACGAAGGCCTCCACGCTGAAGGCGTAATGCTGGGTGGATACCGCCAGGCGCGCCTGGGGCTTTTCCTTATTGGCGTAGCGCGATTCCAGCATGTTCGCCTGCTCGATGACCTGGCGTGCGTAGCCGAGCAGCTCGGTGCCATCGTTGGTCAGCGTCACGCCGCGGTTGCTGCGCGTGAAGATGGAGATGCCGAGCTCCTGCTCAAGCTCCTTGATGGCCGTGGACAGGTTCGACTGCGACGCGTAAAGGTTCTGAGCGGCGGCGTTGATCGACCCGTATTCGGCAATAGCGATAAGGTAACGAAGCTGTTGAAGCGTCATGGTTGCGTCCTTCGCGAAAGATAGCGTTGCAACGAATTGTAAGGCTCGGAGGTTGCAATTGCGGCGGCAAGATGAATTCACCATTTTCTCGTTGACCGTTTCGTAGGGCACCGGTAAAATGAAAAGCCGCGCATATGCGAAGTGGGCCTTTAGCTCAGTCGGTAGAGCAGGGGACTTTTAATCCCAAGGTCGTGGGTTCGATCCCCACAGGGCCCACCACTTTTTACGCAGGGCCGCCATGGCGGTTTGCATGCACTGGGCCATCGTCCAACGGCAGGACTCTGGTTTTTGGTACCAGCTACCTAGGTTCGAATCCTAGTGGCCCAGCCATTTAACGTTTCAGCCTCCCGATTGGGAGGTTTTTTATTGCCTGAGAAAAGTCGGAACGCATGATTTCTCCCGCGATGCCCTTGACGCGTCGCGGTAAAAGGGTATAGTTGCAAGAATCTGAACGCGAATCTCAGCTCAATCATTCTCACGCGTTAAGCCGACAAGGCGGCTGCGCAATGCGCGAATACCTGGCGGCCTCGCCCAATCTCAGCGGCGAAGGCTGCGCGGCATCTAGACCGCACGCCTGACATGCAGGTACCGAAAAGCCACGAGCTCCTCTGGTCTTGTGCGCTTTGTGTATTTTCCCCACACAACTCAATAAGTTTGGTATCATTCCGGATTGCTGCGAAAAGACGAGATTAGTTTGAAGGAGCACCGTTGACCAAGCAAGATGTTATCGAACTGGGTGGTAAGGTTCTCGAAGCCCTGCCGAACGCCATGTTCAAGGTGGAGCTGGAAAACGGCCACCAAATCCTGGCCCACATTTCCGGCAAGATGCGTATGCATTACATCAAGATCTTGCCCGGCGACAAGGTGACGGTCGAACTGTCCGTCTACGACTTGAACCGCGGGCGCATCACGTACCGTTTCAAGTAGTCTCAGCCCGCGCGCAAGCCGGCGCGCCAGTGTCCCCGAGAATAATCACCTGCGGCTGGGTGTGTACATATAGGACCGCATTAACCGAAAGGAAATTGAAATGAAGGTACGTCCTTCGGTCAAGAAAATGTGCGACAAGTGCAAGATCATTCGACGCCATGGCAAGGTCCTCGTCATCTGCGAGAACCCCCGTCATAAGCAGCGTCAAGGCTAGGAAGAAAGAGGAGATAAACCTATGGCACGTCTTGTTGGTGTCGACCTTCCTCGCGACAAGCGCATTGAAGTCGGCTTGACCTACATCTACGGCATTGGCCTGACCACGTCCAAGAAGATCTTGGCTGAGACGGGCATCAATCCGGACACGCGCACGAACGACCTCACCGAAGAGGATCTCGTCAAGCTGCGCGACTACATCCAGAACAACATCAAGGTGGAGGGCGACCTGCACCGCGAGGTGTCTCAGAACATCAAGCGCCTTATGGAAATCGGCTGCTACCGTGGCCTGCGTCATCGCAAGGGCCTGCCCGTTCGCGGTCAGCGCACCCACACGAATGCCCGTACCCGCAAGGGTCCCCGCAAGCAAATCGGCGGCAAGAAGAAGTAAGTAAGGGAGCTAAGAAGTGGCAACTAAGAAAAACGTGCGCACGCGCATCAAGCGCTCCGAGCGCAAGAACATTGCCGTTGGCGCTGCGCATATCAAGTCTACGTTCAACAACACCATCGTCAGCATCACCGATCCTCAGGGCAACGTGATCTCTTGGCAGTCCGCCGGTACCGTCGGCTTCAAGGGTTCCCGTAAGTCCACGCCGTTTGCCGCGCAGATGGCTGCTGAGGCTGCTGCCAAGACGGCTATGGAGCACGGCCTGAAGAAGGTCGCCGTGTACGTGAAGGGCCCGGGTTCTGGTCGCGAGACCGCTATCCGTTCCCTGCAGGCGACCGGCCTGGAAGTTTCCAGCATTCAGGACTGCACCCCCATCCCGCACAACGGCTGCCGCCCCAAGAAGCGTCGTCGCGTGTAACTGAAAGGATCTATTTACTATGGCTATCAATAGAACTCCGGTTCTTAAGCGCTGCCGCCAGCTGGGCCTGGATCCCGTCGTGCTGGGTTACAGCAGCTCCAAGACTTCCAAGCGCGAGCCCAAGCGTCGTCGTAAGGAATCCGAGTACGCGATGCAGCTTCGCGAGAAGCAGAAGGTCAAGTTCATCTACGGCGTGCTGGAGAAGCAGTTCCATGGCTACTTCAACAAGGCCAAGTCCATGCCGGGCATCACGGGTGACAACCTCATGATCATCCTGGAGTCCCGTCTGGACAGCGTGATCTTCCGTCTGGGCTTTGCCCGCACCCGTAAGGAAGCTCGTCAGATCGTGACCCACGGCCACATCACCGTCAACGGCCGCCGCGTGGACATCCCGTCCTACCGCGTCAAGGCCGGCGACAAGATCGCCGTTGCCGACAAGTCCAAGGAGCTGCTGGTCATCAAGAGCGCTCTGGTTTCCAACGCCCGCTTCCAGGTTCCGGCTTGGCTTGAGGTTGACATCGAGAAGCTGCAGGGCAGCGTTCTGGCTCTTCCGACCCGCGATCAGATCGATCTCGACATCCGCGAACAGCTCATCGTCGAGCTCTACTCCAAGTAATCGCGCTAGTAAGGAGGCTTACCCAACATGACAGAGTTCATGAGGCCGACGGTAACAACGGAAGAAGTCAACGATACTGTTGCGCGTTTCATCGTGGAACCGCTGGAGCGTGGCTACGGCTATACGCTGGGTAACAGCATGCGTCGCGTTCTGCTGTCGTCTCTCGACGGCGCCAAGGCGACGGCCATCCAAATCGACGGTGTGCAGCACGAGTTCACCACGGCCGAAGGCGTTATCGAGGATATCACCGATATCGTCCTGAACGTCAAGGGCCTGGTCTTCTCGGCTCTCAATGACGACGTGGAAGAGGCCACGGCTCATGTTTCTGCCGAGGGCCCCTGCGTTGTGACCGGTGCGGACCTGCAGGTTCCCACCGAGTTCACGCTGATCAACCCCGAGCATGTTATCGCCACGGTTGCCGACGGCGGCCAGCTTGACATGACGGTGCGCATCGGTGTGGGCCGCGGTTACGTTTCCGCCGAGCGCAACAAGCGCACGGAGGATCCTATCGGCGTCATCCATGTCGACTCGCTGTTCTCCCCGGTTCGCCGTTGCACGATGAACGTGACCGACACCCGCGTGGGCCAGCGTACCGACTACGATAAGTTGGTTTTGGAGGTTGAGACGGACGGCTCCATCGAGCCTATCGATGCGGTCACCCGTGCTGCCAACATCATCAACCAGTACATGGGCGCGTTCCTCAGCCTGACCAGCACCCCCGAAGAGGAAGAGGGCGAAGTGCCGTCCATCTTCGCTCCGGAGGGTCAGGAGTCGAACGCCGAGCTGGACAAGCAGATCGAGGACCTGGACCTGTCCGTCCGCTCGTACAACTGCCTGAAGCGTGCCGGCATCCATTCGGTGCGCCAGCTGGTCGAGTTCTCCGAGAACGACCTGCTGAACATCAGGAACTTTGGTGCGAAGTCCATTGAGGAAGTGAAGGACAAGCTCATTTCCATGGACCTCAATTTGAAGCAATAGGAGAAACCTACCATGAGGCATAACTACAAGGGCCGCAAGCTGGGCACCGACTTTGCCCATACCAAGGCCATGAAGCGTAGTCTGGTGCAGGCGCTGTTCCTCAACGACCGCATCAAGACCATCGAGTCCCGCGCTAAGGAAATCCGCCCCGATGTCGACAAGATCATCACCTGGGCGAAGAAGGGCGACCTGCATAGCCGTCGTCTGGCCATCGCCGCGCTGGGCAACGACAAGGAACTGGTCCGCGAGATCTTCGAGAAGGTCGAGCAGGGCATGTTCGCCGATCGTCAGGGTGGCTACACCCGCATCATGAAGCTTGGCAACCGCAAGGGCGACAACGCTCCCATGGTCATCATGGAGCTCGTCACCGAGCCGGTGGCTAAGAAGGCTGAGAAGCCGGCTGCCAAGAAGGCTGCTCCGAAGAAGGTCGAGGCTGTCGAGGAGCCCAAGGCCGAGGAAGCTGCTGAGGCTGTCGAGGCTGCTGAGGAGAAGGCTGAATAAGCTTTTTGTCCCACATGCTATTTTGAAAGGACCCTTCGGGGTCCTTTCTTTTTGGGGCGATTTGCTTGTGGGCATGCGTTTGGCTTCATCTTCGACATGCTTTGCAACCTAAGCATTCTTGAATGCTGCGCTATACTTCACGCATGCAATTACGAATTAACACGTATATCGACGGCGATTCCTTTGTTCACACCTGCGATGCTCGCGTAAAGGTGCTGTTGCTGTGCGCATATACTGCAACCGTTTTCTGGGTTGAAACGTGGGCCGGGCGGTTCTTGCTCGTACTCCTGTGCCTGGTGCTTACTCTATCGGCCCGTGTCCCGCTTGGCCGTATGCTGGCCATGGGAATTCCCGTGTACATGATGGCGGCTCTCACCGTCTTGTTCGCGTCAATCAACGGCCAGGTGGGTTTTGCGTTGGGCTGCTTCTACGGCGTTCGGATGATCTTGCTTGTCCTTGGTAGCTTCATCGTGGTGCTCACCACCACGTCGACGGCGCTTACCGATGCGCTGCGGTCGTTCGTGTCCCCGTTGCGGCCCCTGCATGTGCCCGCAGATGACATCGCCATGGTGTTCAGCATGGCTATCCGCTTCGTCCCCTTGATGGCTCAAGAGCTCTGCGCGATCCACGATGCTCAATTCTCGCGCGGCGCCTCGTTTCGCCGCGGCGGTCTGTGGCAACGCGTGTCGGCTTGGCCACCTGTGTTCATCCCGTTGTTTGTGGGCATGTTTCGAAGAGCCGATAAGCTCTCGGTCGCCATGGACGCCCGTTGTTATGGTGTCAGGGGAGGCCGGCGAACCTCGCTGCGCGAATACCGTATGACACCCGCTTCGGTAGCCGCCCTAGCAGTCGGTCTAGGCCTTCTTGCTGTCATAGCGCTTTTGCTCTAGTCGTAGCGACGCTTCTCCAGCCGCCGCCTTTGCGCACAGATACGAATTCGGCTACGCTAAAGGCCGCTGCCATCGCCATTCTCCAGCCGTTGCCTTCGCACGTAATGCATATTCGGCCATGGGGAGCGTGGCGCCATCGCTGGTCTCTAACAATCGCTTCCGCGCACAGACGCATTTCGCCGTCCGCCTGCTGGTTCGCATATGTCGGGGCGGGCATGGTATCATTTGCCCGTATGGCCTGGTGCAAGACGCCGGGCGCAAAAGGAAACATCCTACGAGGAGGCATTCAATGAGCGTCATCATCGATGTGTTCGGGCGTGAAATCCTGGACTCTCGCGGCAACCCCACGGTCGAGGTGGAAGTTGTGCTGGAGGATGGTTCCTTCGGTCGTGCTGCCGTTCCCTCCGGTGCGTCCACGGGCGCGTTCGAGGCCGTTGAGCTGCGCGACTGCGACAAGGAGCGTTATCTGGGCAAGGGCACGTTGGATGCCGTTGGCCATGTGAACGATGAGATCGCCGACGCGCTCGTCGGTTTCGAAGCCGACGATCAGCGCGCTATCGACGACGTGATGCTGGAGCTGGACGGCACGGACAACAAGGGTGCTCTGGGCGCCAACGCCATCCTGGGCGTGTCCCTGGCCTGCGCCAAGGCTGCTGCCGAGTCCGCCGGTCTGCCGCTGTACAAGTATGTGGGCGGCGTGAACGGCCATATCCTGCCCACGCCCATGATGAACATCCTCAACGGCGGCGTGCATGCTGACAACAACGTCGACTTCCAGGAGTTCATGATCATGCCGGTGGGCGCCGAGTCGTTCGCCGAGGCGCTGCGCTGGTGCGCCGAAATCTACCACACCCTGAAGAAGGTCCTGCATGAGGCCGGCCTGGGCGGCGGCGTCGGCGACGAGGGCGGCTTCGCTCCGAACTTCACCACCAACGAAGAGCCCCTGCAGTACATCGTGAAGGCTTGCGAGGCGGCAGGCTACAAGCCCGGCGACGACATCATGTTCGCCATGGACCCGGCTTCCACCGAGTTCTACAACGCTGAAACCGGCAAGTACGAGCTGAAGGGCGAGGGTCGCGAGCTGACCAGCGCCGAGATGGTGGACTACTGGGCCGCGCTGGTCGAGAAGTACCCGATCATCTCCATCGAGGACGGCATGGCCGAGGAGGACTGGGACGGCTGGAAGCAGCTGACCGACCGCATCGGCGACAAGGTGCAGCTGGTGGGCGACGACCTGTTCGTCACGAACTCCAAGCGCCTGGCAAAGGGCATCGAGCTTGGTTGCGCCAACGCCATCCTCATCAAGGTCAACCAAATCGGCAGCCTGTCCGAGACGCTGGACGCCATCGAGATGGCCAAGCAGGCGGGCTACGCATGCGTTATGAGCCACCGTTCCGGCGAGACCGAGGACACCACCATCGCCGACCTGTCCGTGGCGCTGAACACCGGCCAGATCAAGACCGGCGCTCCGTGCCGTAGCGACCGCGTTGCCAAGTACAACCAGCTGCTGCGCATCGAGGAGGAACTCGACTCCCAGGCCCAGTACGCCGGCAAGAACGCTTTCTACAACATCAAGCGTTAACCGGGGCATCGCCGGTTCGACATCGGCAAACGCCGTAGAACATGCAAGCCGCTCAGGCGCGTCGTCCCGCTGTGGTTTGCGCGATCAGGGGTAAACCTTGGTCGCGCGCTGCAAGCGGGTTCGGGCTGCCTGGGCGGCTTGTTGTTTTCCGACATCGGGCACGCGATACCGGCGCAAAAACCGGATGAGGTTTCCCCAGGAGCCCGCTCGGCTTTCCTTGCCTGGGATGTTGCCGCTTTTTCCCCTCGTGAAAACGCGAGGCTGCTACAATGAACCCTATGTGTATTACCGCGTCAGCCAAGGAAGATGGACGATGAAACAGTACAACCCTCACGAGATCGAACCTCGTTGGCAGAAGGCTTGGGAAGATTCCGACCTGTACAAGGTCACGGAAGATCATGCCAAGCCCAAGAAGTACGTGCTCGAGATGTTCCCGTACCCGTCGGGCGACATCCATATGGGGCATGTGCGCAATTACACGATCGGCGACGTCATCGCCCGCTATTCCAAGATGCGCGGCTTCGACGTGCTGCATCCCATGGGTTGGGACGCGTTCGGCCTGCCGGCTGAGAACGCGGCCATCAAGCATCATAGCCATCCGGCGAAGTGGACCTATGCCAACATCGAAACCCAGAAGGCCAGCTTCAAGCGTATGGGCCTTTCCTACGATTGGGACCGCACCGTCGTGGCGTGCGACCCCGAGTACTACCGCTGGGGCCAGTGGATCTTCCTGCAGTTCTGGAAGCGCGGCCTGGTCGAGCGCCGCAACTCGCCGGTGAACTGGTGCCCGAAGTGCCAGACGGTGCTTGCCAACGAGCAGGTCACCGAGGGCGAGTGCTGGCGTTGCCATAGCGCCGTCGAGAAGCGCGACCTGACGCAGTGGTACCTCAAGATCACCGATTACGCGCAGGAGCTTCTGGACGACCTGGATCAGCTGGACGGCTGGCCGGAGCGCGTCAAGCAGATGCAGGCGAACTGGATCGGCCGCTCCGAGGGCGCCGAAGTGAAGTTCACGCTGTGCGACAAGCAGGGCAACGCACCCGAGAACCCCACGGAAGACGACCTGATCACCGTGTTCACCACGCGCGCCGACACCCTGTTCGGCTGCAGCTTCTTCCTGCTCGCCCCTGAAAGCCCCATCCTGAAGGGCCTGGTCGAGAGCACGGAGTACGAGGCCGCGGTCATGCAGGTGGTCGAGGACGCCAAGAAGATCACCGCCGTCGAGCGTGCACAGGGCAACAAGGAGAAGCACGGCGCGTTCACCGGCCGTTATGTGGTGAACCCCATCAACGGCGAGAAGGTGCCCGTGTGGGTCGCCGACTACATCGTGGCCGATTACGGCACCGGCGCGGTCATGGCAGTGCCGTGCGGCGATCAGCGCGACTTCGAGTTCGCCAAGAAATACGACCTGCCCATCATCCCCATCATCCTGGGCGACGACGACCCGCTGTTCGAGCAGTTGAAAGACGAGCAGGACCGTGTGGTTACCAGCGTCGATTGGGACAGCGCCATGGAAGCCGAGGGTCGACTGGTGCAGTCCGGCAAGTATACCGGCCTTACGGGCGGCAAGCACTCCGAGGGCGAGGAGGCCATCGTCGCCGACCTGGAGGCTGCGGGCCGCGGCAAGCGCAAGGTTGAGTTCCGTCTGCGCGACTGGCTGATCTCCCGCCAGCGCTATTGGGGCAACCCTATCCCGATGATCTACTGCGACAAGTGCGGTCTGGTGCCGGTGCCGGAAGAGGACCTGCCGGTGCGCCTGCCCGAGGACATCGACCTTTCCGCTGGCGAAACCTTGGCAACGCACGAGGGCTTCGCGAAGTGCACGTGCCCGAAGTGCGGCGGCGAGGCTCGTCGCGAGACCGACACCATGGACACGTTCACGTGCTCGAGCTGGTACTACCTGCGCTACACCGACCCGCACAACACCGAGCTGCCCTTCGACAGCGCGAAAACCAACCGCTGGATGCCGGTCGACCAGTACATTGGCGGCATCGAGCACGCCATCCTGCACCTGCTGTACAGCCGCTTCTTCACGAAGGTGCTGCGCGATCTGGGCATGCTGGACTTCGACGAGCCGTTCAAGAACCTGCTGTGCCAAGGCATGGTGCTCGACGAGCACGGCGACGTCATGAGCAAGTCCAAGGGCAACGTCATCTCCCCCGAGGAGATGATCGCGGGCTACGGTTGCGATGCCGTGCGCGCCTATATCTTGTTCATGGCCCCGCCTGATAAGGAGCTGCAGTGGAACGAGGACGGCTTGGCCGGCATGCACAAGTTCCTCAACCGCGTGTGGCGCATGGTCTACGACCTGGTGGGCAAAGCCGACGAGGACACGCTGTACCAGCCGGGCGCATCCGATGCCGAGGCGGCAGCGGCTCGCAAGGTGCTGCTGCGCGAGCGTCATCGCGTTGCCGGTAAGGTTGTGGATGACTTCGATCGCAACAACTTCAACACCGCCATCGCCGCCATCATGGAGCTGGTGAACGCCATCGGCGATTATCTGCGCAAGGTCGGCCCGGAGCAGCGTGCCGCATCCGCCGATGAGCAGGCGCTTGCGACCGAGGTCGCCAATGTGTTGGTTAGGCTGCTAGCCCCCATCTGCCCGCACATGACTGATGAGCTGTGGCACGATGCGCTGGGTTGCGAGGGTTCCATCCATACGCAGGAATGGCCCGAGTTCGACCCTGAGAAGGCCAAGGACGACGAGGTCGAGCTTGCCGTGCAGATCAACGGCAAGGTGAAGGCCCGTATCACGGTTGCGGCGGATGCCGATCAGGAATCCGTGAAGGCTGTGGCGCTCGAGGCCGTGCAGGACGCCGTGGCGGGCAAGGACCTGAAGAAGGTCGTTGTGGTGCCCGGCCGTCTGGTGAACATCGTGGCGAAGTAACAATCACGTACATGACAGTCGAAGCGACCCGGAGGATGCTCCGGGTCGTTTTGTTTTCGGGGTTGGGTTTAGGTGGCGTTGTTGCGCCGTTCCGGCGAAACGCTTGCCGTGGGGTTTCGCCGTTTGCTATTGTCAGTCTCCTATGAGTAGTTCGAAGAAACATAAGGGATGCCTGAGGCGGGTGCTTGATATGGTGCTGGCGGCGGTATTGGCCGTGGTGGCGGTGTTCGCTATTACGAACGTGGTGACCATCGTGGGCTCGAAAGGGTCCATCGTCACCCCCGAGAAGGCCAGTATCGGCAATGCCGATGCCATCGTGGTGCTCGGGGCATCGGTGCTGCCGGACGGAACGCCTTCGGGTATTCTGGCCGATCGCCTGGATGATGGCATCGCGCTATACTTCGCGGGCGTGGCGCCGAAGATCATCATGAGCGGTGACAACGGTACCGCCTCGTACAACGAGGTGAAGGCGATGAAGCAATATGCCATCGCGCAAGGCGTGCCGAGCCAGGACATCTTCTGCGATCATGCGGGCTTTTCCACGTATGAGAGCATGTATCGGGCGAAGTACGTGTTCGGGTGCGAGCGCATCGTGGTGGCCACGCAGACGTATCACCTGTATCGCGCGCTGTGGTCCGCGAAAAGCCTGGGGATGCAAGCTGAGGGCGTTCCCAGTGACTATCACGAGTACCAAAAGCAGCTGCAGTACGATATCCGCGAGATTCCCGCGCGCACCAAGGACTTCTTCAAGGCGCTGTTCCGCGTGCCGTCAACGTATGTCGGCGAAGCGATCAGCCTTGATCAAAGCGGGGATGTGACGAACTGAAACAAGACGGCCGTGCAGAATGCGCGGCCGTCGTTCGTTCGGGGGTTAACCTTCAAGGTCTTTCGGATTGAACGTTTCCAGCAGGTCGACCAGCTCTTGTTTCTTGTGGATATCCAGCTTGGCGTAGATGCGCTTGCTGTGGGTTCGGATGGTGTTTTCCGAAACTACCAGCTGCTCGGCGATGCGCGCCACGGTGTTGCCTCGGGCGATAAGCTCCATGACCTCGGTCTCGCGTGCGGATAGGCGGTAATGCTGCCGAACCAGCGCCGCCTGCTTCGATAGGCGGTCTTGGTAGTTGGGTGCATCGGAGCTGCGGGCGTGGTCGCGTTTCTCGAGTTTGGCGGCGTCCGTCGGGAAGGGGGCGTTGTCGGGCGCCATTGCGGGCTCTTCGACGGTCAGGGCTCCCTCGTTTTCCGCCCGTGCGATGACGATGGGCCTCATCTCGAACATGCCGGTATCGTGCATGTTGAAAGGACAGGGGCCCGCGCATCCGGCGTTTGCCGCCGGGGATGCCTCGCTTTCCGGTTCGGCCTCATCGAGGTCGGTTTGGCGCTCGTTGATATCGGCGATTTGCAAAGGCATGCCAGCGACGAGCTCGATATCCTCTGCTTGGCTTGCGGCCAATGCTCGCTTGAAGCCGCCCTGGCCGATGAAGAACATGAGACCGAGCAAATACACCGCCACCAGCGCGACGACGGCATCGGGCTGCATGCCGATGACGCGGATCTGCTCGGCGAACGTGCCGGCAAGGAACCCGACATCATGCAACGCGTATACGATGCCGGCGAAGAAGCCGTAGATGAACACGGGGTTGATGCCTCGGTCGCGTGATGCTTGTGCGCATTGGATCATCATAAGCGCGATGGCCACGCTGTATACCGCATACAGGATGGCGGCTTGCCATCGCGCATAACCGCCGCTGCAAAACGGAAGAACCAGGAACGAGGTGATGAGCAACGGGAAGGCGATGCGGTAGGCGTTGGCGACGTTCATTCTCACGTTCTTGAACTGCCAGAGCACCAAAACGCCGATGCCCGCAACCAGGCATCCCGTCATCGACAGCAGGTTCACAAGGCTGCCGACTCGCGGTTCGCCGATGGCAAGCGATCGCATGACGCCGGTGCAGAATGCGATGGCGCCGACGCACAAGGCGCTGCGCCAGTAATCGCGCAGCACGCGCCTATACACGTTCGGGTGCTCGCGCGGAACATCCTCGAACATGGGCTGCTTCAGGTCGATGTGCCGGCTTTTCAGCACGATGGCGAGCGCGAACAGCGGCATGAACACCAGTGGGATGAGGAATGCGGTCACGGCTTGCGGGATGGCATACAGCGCGAAATATAGAAGGGCGCCATAGGCGGTGCCAAGGATCAGATCATGGTTGCCATGGTCTGCGTCGAAGCTGGCGAACAGGCGCTGCCACAGCATGTAGAAGCCAGCTGACCCAAGGCCTAGAAGCGAGCCGCCGGCGACCACCAATGCTTGAGCGATGCCATGCAGATAAATCGCTCCAATAAGGCAGCACCAGCCAAGCAGATATGGCGCGCTGGCAAGCATCACCATGAATCGGCGCGTGGGTCCGGGAAGGTAGTACACTCCGATGGCGCTAGCGAAATAGCACAGCGAGAACACGAGCGATTGCATCAAGAAGAACCAGAACATGACCTCCGGGGTTTGGAAGTTCATGGGCAGAAACGGGAACACGCCGCCCCATACGCCGGCTGCGTTGATGGCCAAAAAGAGCGCGTATCCAAGCGATGCGGTGTTGGGCTTGAACGTGTGGGCTATGTTGGAAATGCGTGTGCGTGCCACAGAGATCCTCGTCATCGGGCGCCGCCGTTCGCCTGCCTGAAAGTGCCGGCGGCGGACGATCGAGCGCTCTTCTCCCTTGCGCGATTTCGCCGCTGCATAGCAAGAATGCGAAATCGATTACTGAAAACAGTATAGCGCGCAATCGGGTTCAGGCTGTCACATACTGTAATGGGTGATAGCCTGTGAACTGGGCAAACGCGAAATTCGCACGTTTTATGTGACACGGTGGATCGGGTAAGGCGATAAGGTCTCATCACCAAATGCGCTTGGAGGGTAGACGAGCCCCAACCAAGGAAGCAAGGGTGGTGCGCGGCGAAAAGGTCGCGAAAGGAAGAAGCCGTGTCGCGGCGCGCGATAGCGCAGCCGTTTCGGCGGAGGCGAAAAGGAAAGAATGAAGGGGGAGGCAATGCAAGACATGCCAAGCATGAACCGCCGCACGTTCGTCAAGTCGACGGGTGCGCTGGGTGCTCTGGCCGCCGTCGGCGGCGCCGCTGCAACGGGCGCGAGCCTGTTCGGCGCAACCGAGCCGGCACTCGCGGAGTCCGAGGAGAAGATCACGTGGGGCCATTGCGCCATCAACTGCCCGGGCCGCTGCAGCCTGAAGTTCCATGTGAAGGACGATGAGGTTGTGTGGGTGGACACCTGCACGAGCAAGGACGCCGGGTTCGACGACCCGCAGCCCCGTGCGTGCCTGCGCGGCCGTACGTATCGTCGTTGGATGAATCATCCCGATCGCATCAACTACCCCATGAAGCGCGTCGGCAAGCGCGGCGAGGGCAAGTTCGAGCGCATCTCTTGGGATGAGGCTATCGACCTGGCGGCCACGAAGCTCAAGGAAGTCATCGAGAAGTACGGCAACGAGGCTGTGTACCTGCCGTATGCGACCGGCGTTTCCGCAACCACGGCTCGTCCGTTCAACCGTCTGCTGAACATGCTGGGCGGCAGCCTGAATCGCTACGGTGATTACTCCACCGCCCAGATCACGGCTATCACGCCTTATATGTACGGCTCTAAGAACAATGGCGGCAGCTCCTTCAAGAACGCTGAGGATGCCAAGCTCATCCTCATGTTCGGCACCAGCCCCACCGAAACGCGCCAGGGCGGTCTGACCACTCATTACGACTGGGTCCAGCTGCGCGAGAAGACCGGTGCGAAGATCTATGTGATCGACCCTCGCATGAACGACTCCATCATGGGCCATTCCGACCAGTGGTTGCCCATCAACCCCGGCACCGACGCCGCGTTGGTCGCGGGTATCGCCCATTACCTGATTCAGCACGACATGTGCGATATGGACTTCCTGCACACCTACTGCGTGGGCTTTGATGAGCAGACCATGCCTGAGGCGTACCAGGGCAAGAGCATGTCCTACTTCGATTACGTTATGGGCACGGGCTACGACAAGGTGGAGAAGACGCCGGCGTGGGCTGCCAAGGTCACCGGTATCCCCGAGAAGAAGATCGAGGAGCTGGCTGAAGAGATCGGCACCACCAAGCCGCTGTTCGTCTGCCAGGGCTGGGGCCCGCAGCGCCGCAGCAACGGCGAGTGGACGTCCTGGTCTATCATGGCCCTGCCGTGCCTGGTCGGCCAGGTTGGCTTGGCGGGTACCAACAACGGTTGCCGCGAGGCGCGCAACAGCCCGACGCTGCAGTCCCTGCCGGCGGGTACCAATCCGGTGAAGGCCTCCATCTCGTGCTTCGTGTGGACCGACGCCATCAAGCATGGCGCGGACATGACGGCCAAGAACTGGGGTGTGAAATACGTCGACAAGCTGAACACCGGCATCAAGTATATGATCAACTATGCCGGCAACTGCCTGACCAACCAGCATGGCGACATCAACTACGCGCATGACATCCTGGTGGACGAGTCGCTGTGCGAGTTCATCCTGGGCATTGATATCGTGATGACCGATTCCCTGAAGTATTCCGACGTCATCCTGCCCGACATGTTCCGCTTCGAGCAGAACTCGCAGATCGCCACGGGTTCGAACTGGGGCTATGTCATCACCGGCACCCCTGCTACGTCCGTGAAGTACGAGCGCAAGACCTGCTACGAGATGTGCGAGCTTATCGCCGACAAGTTCGGCGTCAAAGACAAGTTCACCGAAGGCAAGACCGAGCTTGAGTGGATGAAGGAGCTGTACGAGAAGTCTCGCGAGAAGGACGAGGAGCTGCCCACGTGGGACGAGGCGGTGAAGATGGGCGTGTACACGCGCGAGTACGCCCCCACCATCTCCATGAAGAAGTTCCGCGACGATCCCGAGGCCAATGCTCTGACCACGCCTTCCGGCAAGATCGAGATCTTCTCCGAGAAGCTGCTGAAAGACACCGAAGGCTGGGAGCTGACCGATGGCGATACGCTTGCGTGCCTGAATACGCTGCCTCCGATTCCTGCGTACGTTCCTGAGTGGGACGGCGTGGAAACGACCACCGACGAGTATCCGCTGGCGTTGGGCGGCTTCCATTATCGCGGTCGTCTGCACTCCTCTTGGGGCGGTATCGAGGAGCTGAAGGAGGTCAACCCGCAGGAGGCTTGGATCAATCCGGCAGATGCGGAGCCTCGCGGCATCAAGCAGGGCGACACCGTCCATGTGAAGAACGAGTTCGGCACCATCGAGCTGCTGGCGAAGGTCACGCCGCGCGTTATCCCGGGCATGGTCGCCGTTTCCCAGGGCGCTTGGCACGATGCGGACATGTCCTCTTCCGATCCCAAGGCTCGCTTGGACAAGGGTGGTTGCATCAACACGCTGACCACGCATCGCCCGAGCCCGTTGGCTAAGGGCAATCCGCAGCATTCCAACATCTGCGAAGTCGTGAAGGCTTAAAGGCAGCGAGTACGAGAGGAGTAAGAGATGACTCGATATGCATTTCATTTCGACGGCACTCGCTGCACGGGTTGCAAAACCTGCGAGATGGCCTGCAAGGATTTCAAGGACCTGAGCGTCGGCACCGCGTTCCGCAAGGTGTACGAGGTGACGTTGGGCACGACCGAGCGCGATGCGAACGGCTGCGTCATCAGCAGCTGCGTGAGCTATCCGCTGTCCATGTCGTGCAACCACTGCGATGACCCGGCGTGCACCAAGGTGTGCCCGACCACCGCAATGCACAAAGACCCCGAAACCGGTCTGGTGTCCGTGGACGCCGACAAGTGCATCGGCTGCGGCTACTGCCACATGGCCTGCCCGTACAACGCGCCGAAGGTCGATCGCGAAAAGGGCCACAGCGTGAAGTGCGACGGCTGCGCCGAGCGCGTCGCCGCAGGTGAGAAGCCGGTATGCGTGGAGGCGTGCCCGGCTCGCGCGCTGGACTTCGGCACGATCGAGGAAATGGCCAAGCTGGGCGAGCGCGGGAACATCGCGCCCCTGCCCGAGCCCACCTACACGAAACCGAATCTGTACATCAAGGCTTCCGCTGACGCCCTGCCTGCAGGCGCGGAGGACGGCAAAGTCGTGAATCCCCTGGAGGTGATGTAGCATGATGGCCGAGCTGCCTTTGGCTCTGTTCACCACGCTGGCGCCTATCGGCGCGGGCGCGTTCATCGCGCTGGCCGTGGCTTTCTTCACCACGAAGTTCTCCGATGAGCAGCTGAAGAAGATCGACCGCATGACCACCATCCCGGTCGTCGTGCTGGTGGCCGGCTTCGTCTGCGCGTTCTTCCACCTGGCCAGTCCCATGCACGCGTTCGGCGTGTTTGCCGGCCTGGGTGCAAGCCCGCTGTCCAACGAGCTGCTTGCCGGCGTCGTGTTCGCCGTGCTGGCTATCGTGTACTGGATCGTGGCGCTCGCCGGCAAGCTTGGCGAGGGTGCTCGCAAGGGCTTTGCCGCCGTGGTGGCCGTGATGGCTGTCGTGTTCGCGTGTTTCACGGGCGCTGCCTACATGATGGAGACCATCGCTTCCTGGAACACCCCCATGGTTCCGGTTGCCGTGCTGGGCTTCAGCCTGCTGGGCGGCATCTGCCTGGGCGTGCTCGTGCTCGCGCTGTCCGGTGCGCTTGAGGACGCTGCGAAGGGCGGCTTCAAGATGGCGGCTCTGGCGGTGCTGGTCGTCGGCCTGGTCCTTGGTGTTGTTGGCCTGTTGGTGCAGGTCATGAGCGTGTCCGGTATGGGCAATGCGCTGGTCGATGGTGCGGACCTGGTCGCCGCCGCCTCCGCTCCCATGTGGATCGGCGTGGTGTGCATGGTCGTTGCCGCAGCCGCCGCCTTCATGGCTCTGCGTAATTCGAAGTCCACGGCGCTTGCCGCTGCGGCTCCGGTGCTGGCGATCGTGGGCGTGTTCGCCGCCCGCCTGGCGTTCTATGCGGTGCAGCTGAGCGTTGGCCTGTACATCGGTTAACCGCTGAGGGTTGATGCTTTTCGGGGCGCGTCCGGTTTGCGGGCGCGCCCTTTGCCTTATGATGGATGCCTTAAGCGATAAGGAGAGGATCGCATGACGGATCTTGATGCTGCGACGTTTGAGGGCGTTGCGTTTTTGGGGAACACGCTGGCCCCGTTTTTCCTGCAGGACCCGCGTACGGGCGCTGCAGGCGCCGAGTTTGCGGCGGTCGCTGCGCTTGATGCACAGACTGCTGGCGCGGAATGGCCTTTCGTCGGCGAAGGGGAGGCCGCTCGCTGTTTGGGCATGATGGTTGAGGGCCTGGCCCCGAGCTGCTCTGCTGGAGAGGGCGGCGCCTTTGTCGCAGACGATGATCTGACGTGGGAGTATCGCCGTTTGTTCATCGGCCCGGGCGTAAAACCGGCGCCGCCGTGGGGCTCGGTATACACCGATCGCGAGTGCGTGGTGTTCGGCGCGACCACCCTTGAGCTGCGCGCATGGATGCGCGAACATGGCGTTGCGCGAACCGCTGACGAGAAAACGCCGGAGGATCATATCGGGCTCATGCTCGCCCTTATGGCGTGGCTTGCTCAGAATCGGCCCGCCGACCTGGACGAGTTCCTAAGCCTTCACTTCCTGACGTGGGCGGGACATTTCCTGGACGAGTTTGCCGACGTCGCAGAGCATCCTTTCTATGAAGGGCTTGCTCGTTTGACGCGCGCAAGCTTGGACGGCGTTCAGGAGATGTTGGGGCTGGAGGTCGTTGTGCCTCGCTTCTATCGTTAAAATACTAGGGAATCGTTTGGTCCGGTGCATCGCTGCAGGCTGACGCGCCGGACCATGCGGGTGTTATGCGCGTTTCGCGTCGAGCAGTGCTGCAAAGAGGGGGAGCTGATGATTTCCGGGTTCGATACCGCGTTAAGCGAGGTGACGTTGGTGCTGTTCACCACGCTTGCCCCCTCGGGCGCCATCGCCCTTGTTCTGGTTGCGGCGGTGTTGTTGTTTTCGAAACTCGAATCGACGATGCGGGCGCGCATCAGCACGTTCATGTGCATCCCTCTTGTGGTCACCATGGTGGGGCTCGTCGCGTCGGCTACGCATCTCGGGAACCCGGCCAATGCGCTGTACGTGTTTTTGCATTTCGGCTCCAGCCCTCTTTCGAACGAAGTCGTCAGCGCGGTGGGATTGTTGGCGTGCAGCGGCCTGTATTGGCTGTACTCGTTTTCGGTCAAGCCTTTTGCATGGCTGCAGCGGCTGCTGTTGGCGATGATCGCGGCAACGGGCATCGTGTTTGTGGCGATGGTGTCCCTTGCATATTCCGTTGACACCATCATCACTTGGAGCCTGCCTACGGTTCCGATTTCGTTATGGCTGAATGCCCTGATGGGAGGCCCTTTGCTGGCGGCGATCACGCTGTATGCCGCCCAATGGCGCGCGCTTGCGGGGCGTTTCGGCCTGCTGCTGATGACGGTGCCCTTCATTGCGCTTGCGGCGAATGCGGCTGTGTATATCGTGCAGGGTCGGTTATTGGGCGGCGTTACGAATTCGGTGGTCGCGGCAGCCGATCTTGTGCCGCATTACCACACGATGCTGCTGGCGTTCGCGTTGATGTGCTTTGCCGGTTGCGTGCTTGCCGCCTTCACGATGCATGTCGTGTCGAGGGAGGCGGCGGCGCACGGCGGGGGTGAGCTTGCATTCTCCAAGCGCGTACTTGTTCGCCTGCTTGTCTCGTGTCTGTTGGTGTTCGCCGGTGTTTTCGTCATGCGTTTCGCGTTCTACATGATGCACTTGACGGTCGGCCTTGCCGTATAGGTCATATAGGCCTAGGTTGCAAAAACTCCCGCTACCGCAAATTGAATTGCGCGGTAGCGGGAGTTTTGCGTTCAGGGGGGCGCTCGCCGAGCCCCTCGGCCTTATATCTCTAAAGCGGGTTTTCGTTCTGCGTCCAGGCGGCTGTTGCCGACCGTCGCTTCGCGGGGGATTGCGTCCCTGCGCGCCCTACGCTCCGCGCTCCTCCAGGTATTTCTCCATGCTGAAGTGCGTGATGTCGCTACGGTTGATGACGCCCACGATCACGCCGTCTTCGAGCACGGGCACCTTCTTCAAGTGGTTCTCGCCGAGCACGCGGCAGACCTCGGGCAGGTCGGCGTGCACGCTGACGCCGATGATCCCCTTCGCGCCGATATCGGAGGCTTTCATGCCCATCAGGTGCTCCAGCTTGTGGGCGTAATCCTTGTGGTCGGAGTATGCGTCCACGGTTTGCACGATCATCACCACAGGGTCCATGATCATCTGGCCGCGCTTGGATAGGTAGCGCATGATGTCGCCGTCGGAGATGAAGCCGGTCGGCTTGCCGGCGGCATCGACGAGCGGCGCGGCGCTGATGTGGTTGTTCACCAGCAGCTGCATGGCTTCGAGCACGGTGGCGTTTTCGGGCAGCGTGTACACGTCGCGCTTCATGATCTGCTCGATGAGGGAGCGGTGCGCGTTGCCCTCGTCGGCGGCCGCCTCGTCGCCGGGCTTGTTGCGCACGAGCGCCACCGTCAGCACAAAGCCCAGCACGCATAGCGCCGTTGCCACAGCGAACGCCATGTGGATACCGAACACGCCGGCGGTCATGGCATCGGTCGAACCGGAAACCATGTTGGTGGCAACGGTGGACGTCGAGACGATGACGGCGGTTCCCAGCGAACCCGCCACCTGGCGGAACGTGTTCTGCACGGAGGTTCCGTGGTTCATCAGCTTGTCAGGCAGCGCGTTCATGCCCCAGGTGGAGATGGGCATGTTCACGAGCGACAGGCTGAACAGGCGCACCGTGTAGATGACCGTGAGCGTGATCAGCCCCATACCCGGCCCCATGAACATGAACGTGGCGGTGGTCAGCGCCAACACGCCGGTGCCGATGACGGCCAGCACGCGCGGGCCGTGCTTGTCGAACAGGCGGCCGGCGACCGGGCCCATGGCACCCATGACGATGGCGCCGGGCAGCAGCACAAGGCCCGACGTGGTGGCCGAGAATCCCATGTAGGACTGCAGCAAGATGGGGATGAGGATGCCGCCGGCGAGCAGCGCGCCTTGCACGAGCATCACGATGATGGTGGCGATGAGGAACTTGCGGTTCGTCAGCACGCGCACCTGCAGCATAGGCTGCTCCATCCGTAGCTGGCGGCGGAAGAAGAACACCAGTGCAACCACGCCGATGATGACGCCGGCAGCCGAATCGACGGTCACGCCGTAGCTGCCGATGGCGGACAGGCCGTACAGCAGGCCGCCGAACCCGAGCGTTGACAGGACGACCGAAACCACGTCGAGCTTCACATCCTTGTTCGTCTCGCCGCCACGTTCAAGAGCTGCGCCGGCGAACACGATGACCGCAGCGCATAGCGCGGCGATGATCCAGAACATGATGTGCCAGTTCGCCTGGTCGATGATGATGCCGGCAACGGTGGGGCCGATGGCAGGGGCGAACGCGATGACGATGCCGAACACGCCCATGGCGGTGCCGCGACGGTCGATGGGGAACGTCCACATGAGCACCGTCATCACGAGCGGCATGAGGATGCCGGCACCGGCTGCTTGAATCAAGCGGCCGGAAAGCAGCACGGGGAAGTTCGGGCCCCAGGCGGCAAGCGCTGTGCCGGCGGTGAACAGGACCATGGACGCAAGGAACAGCCGGCGTGTGGTGAAGCGGTCGGTCAGAAACGCGGTGATGGGTACCATGATGGCGTTGACCAGGGTGAATCCGGTTGTCAGCCATTGCGCGACGGCGGCGTCGACGCTCATCTCGCTCATGATCGACGGCAATGCCGGTGCCACGACCGTCTGGTTCAGAACGGTGACGAAGGTGCCGAACACCAGCACGATCAGCATGACGATTTGCTTGCGGGTAAGCCCCCAATCAGCCATAGCGGCTCCTATCTTTTAGTTGTTGCATTTGGGAGCCGAATATCGAATGCTTTCAGGT
>ERZ1034984.525-NODE-525-length-42138-cov-7.384312_pt1 | contig 42138 bp, 38 predicted proteins | sample MGYA00520589_ERZ1034984 | MGnify/ENA primary metagenome ERZ1034984 (study PRJEB33766, sample SAMN09781790) | gut metagenome | biome: gut microbiome | host: Homo sapiens | place: Madagascar | study: EMG produced TPA metagenomics assembly of the PRJNA485056 data set...
TTTACGCAGACGGAGCCCTGAATGGTCAGATCGTCCGCGGCTTTGTTGCTGAAGTAGCGTTGGTTCATGTTGGAATCCAGCAGGCTCATTCTTTCGTCGAAGTTCTCCTTATTGATTCCGGCTTTTTCCCAATCCGTATCGATTACCGTTGTTCCGGTGAGGCTGCTGCAGAATTCGTAATCGCATTCGGTCTCCCAGGAATCCACTTCATCCCACTGATCCTGATCCACGTTGTTCTGCACCAGCACCGCCGGCATATCCTCTGCATCGTTCTCCACATCGTACAAATAGTGGGAAATCCACTTGTTGACGATATCATCGTAATTTCGGCCGTTTATGGAAATTCCATACCCCTTGTTGGCCATGGTCGGCGTAATATGCGGGCCCTGGTGAAGGATTACTTTTACCGTCCGATCGGCTTCCTCGAAGGAATGGAGCATCATCTCGAACTGCTTGGTGGACACGTTCTCGTCGTTCAGACCGTGAATGATAAGTGCGCTGCAACGGATACCGTCTGCCTTCAGGGTGTAATTTCCTTCCTTCCAGAAATCGCTGTAATCGAATCCGGTCTTCATCTGTTCATAGGAAAAATACTGGTGGAAGTCCAGAATCGCCTGACGCTGTTCTTCCGTCAGTGCCGGATCGTTGTAACGGCTGGCGCAAAAATATGCCAGGAAGCTCATGAGCATTTCCGCCGGCCAGTACCGCTGCGCACCTTGCTGATTCAGGAAGCTGTACCAGTCACTGATTCCCGCTACCGGCACGATGGTCTCCAGACCTGCAACTCCGGTAGTTGCCACGGCGAACGGCATGGTTCCCGCATAAGATCTTCCGGTCATTGCCACTTTTCCGTTGGACCAGTCTGCCCGAATGGCTTCTTCCCGGTTCCGGTCCGCATAAGCAATTCGGTCGCCGTGGAGCCATTCCACGATACAGCGGAAGGAATCCCGTTCGCAGTCGGATCCGGTATATTCAAAACCGTCGGAACCCAGCGTACCCACGCCGGCACTGAGAACCACCGCAAAACCTCTTACCAGGTAATAGTTATAGGCATCGATATTCTCGTAGCACATTGCATCGCCGTTTCCGTGGTCCGGGAAGTGCCAATCCGCCGGGTCGGCCTTCTCCGCCGCTTCCATCGTGCTGATGTACTTGCTCGGATTTCCCGGTTCCGGAGAATAGTTGATTTTCATAGAATCCGGTCCCGGACAAGCGTTTCCTTCCACCTCTTTCATGTGGTCGTAGCCGTCGGCATTTACGCCGGCGCAGTACGGACGCGCCTCGAACACGGAAGCGGCTTTGTAGTTGCCCTCCGCCGCACTTCTCGGAACCTGGACGAACGCCTTAATCAGATCGCCCTTGCCATCTCCGTTCGTATCGAAATTCGCCTCCACATACACGCAGAACCGAACGATATCGGACGTCTTCGCATCGTACGCGTCTCCGGTCTTTCCGTCAGTAAAAGGAAATACCGGCTGTGCCATGCCGTTCTCGAACACCGGCATAAGTTTCTTGCTGTTCATCGTCATATCATTTCCTCCTATGATTCATTTCAGCTTCTTTGATTATACTATCCCCCGAGCATTAAAAAAAGTCTTTCCGTCCTACAACTTTTTCCCGCTATAGTTTCTTTGTATTTGTAAAAATCCGCGCTACCCTCTATAATGTAGTGTATATTTTCACAAACAGGGAGACCCCATATGCGAATTGCACTCATCGGAGCCGGACAGCGGGGCAGCATCTACGCCGCCTACCTCCGGGAAAAAGGAATTGAAATCAGCGCCGTCGTGGAACCCATTGCGTCCCGGCGAAACCGCGCCGTGGAAGATTACGATATTCCACAGGCTTTTTCCTGTCTGGAAGATTTTCTGGCGCAGGGACGCATCGCCGATGCGGCGGTAGTGGCCACCATGGACCGGGATCACTTTCGCTGCGCCATGCCCCTTCTGAAGGCAGGTTACCATCTGCTCCTGGAGAAACCCATCTCACCGGATTCCGAAGAATGCCTCCGAATTCAGGAAGCCGCCGATGCCCGAGGCCTTCTGGTCATGGTGTGCCACGTGCTGCGCTACACGGAGTTCTTCACCCGAATCAAGGACATCATCGACTCCGACGAACTGGGCCGAATTCAAACCATCGAATACGCGGAGTACATGGGCAACTTCCACATGGCCCATTCCTTCGTGCGGGGAAAATGGAACCGCACGGACACCAGCAGTCCCATCATCCTGCAGAAATCCTGCCACGACATGGACATCCTCACCTGGCTGGTGGGCTGCCGTGCCGCCAAAGTCTCCTCCTTCGGGAGCCTGTCCTACTTCCGCCCGGAAAACGCGCCGGAGGGAAGTGCCCTTCGCTGCAAGGACTGCACCCTGGGAGAACGCTGCCGCTTCAACGCCTACCGCACCTACCTGCCCATGATTGGCAAATGGCGCGCCGTGGACGTCACCGACGATATGACGGAGGAAGGCATGCGCCGCGCCCTGGATGAGGGTCCCTACGGCCGCTGCGTTTTCCACTGCGACAACGACGTGTGCGACCAGCAGACCACCGCCATCCAGTTCGAAAACGGCGTGACCGCGGCTTTCCAGATGAGCGCCTTCTCCGACCACATGCACCGCCGGATCAAAATCATGTGTGAACACGGCTCCATCCGCGGTGACGATGCGGAGAACCACCTCACCATCACCCGCTTCGGCTCCTTCGCCGATGTACCCACTCCACCGGAGGAAATCGCGCTCCATCCGTACCGAGGCAGACACGGGGGCGGAGACATCGGATTGGTAGATGCTTTCGTGCAGGCTCTTGCAAAAAAAACATCCGAACGGCCGAGAGTTGCCGGCACCCCCAACGGGGAGATTCCATCCGGCGATTCCGAAATCTCCCGCTCCATCGAAAGCCACCTGATTGCCAATGCGGCGGAGGAGTCCCGCCTCACCGGCGAAACGGTATATATGAATTCCTATAAAGACGAAATCCGGACCCACTGCTAATGGCAGGTCCGGATTTTTTCGATTTTTGCCTTCTCGGGCGCCCGGCGTCCGCCTCTCTTTGCTCCCCGCTAGCCCTTATGCTTTCGCTCCGGGGAGCAAAATCTTCACATTTCCGCCGCCGGATTTGAGCTCCTCGGGCCCCCGGCGGCCGCTCCTCTTTGCTCCCCGCTCCCCGCTCCCCGCTATCCATTATGCCTTCGTTCCGGGAAGCAAAATCTTCACATTTCCGCCGCCGGATTTGAGCTTCTCGGGCGCCCGGGCGGCCGGTGGCGGTGTCTTTGGCTTGCCGGCAGTTTTGTTGGCGCCTGAAAATCAAAAAAGTGATGCACGGAAGGCCTCATCGGCCATCCGTGCATCACTTTCAGCATCTTGTTTCTCAGCGAGAAGGAATGTCCTCGATGCAGCGGTGTTTTCCGTCCACCGACTCGAACACCCGGATTTCACAGTTGTGGGGTTTTGGCCGCCAGCAGATGCCGTTCTTCCGGTCCATCATATATCCGGTCAGGGCTCGGATAATTCCCCCGTGGCAGGATACCAGCACGTTCTCGTAATCCTTTTGCTCCAGCTCCTGCAGAAACTCCCGGCTGCGCTGCACCATGGATGCCACGGTTTCCACCGTAGGCGGTGCGTGAAAAACCTCCGGCAGCGCCCAGTACAGGGACATTCTCGGTCCCAGACCGGAGTATTTGTGCAGCTCGTATTTTCCGAAATCCGTTTCGATGATCCGCTCGTCGATAATCACCTCGTCCCGGGAAACGCCGCCGATGATGGCGCCGGTCACAATCGCACGGTCCAGGGGACTGGCGTACACCGCATCGAAATGCACGTCGCCGATGCGCTCCCGTGCCGCCTTTGCCTGGGCGATCCCCGTCTCGTTCAGGGGCTCATCCGTCCGGCCCTGCATCAATTTCATTTTGTTGTATTTCGTCTGCCCGTGACGGGTAATCCAGATTTTCATCGATTCGTTCTCACTTTCTTACTATATTATTCTTCGTCCCCGATTCCCGGAAGCATGGCAATGCTCCGTTTTAGGATGCCCCGCATGTACGCGATGGCGATACCGTAGTTGGTAAAAGGAAGTCCGCCGGAAACCGCACGGTTCATCCGGCTTTGCATCTCTCTTCCGTTCAGCATGCAGCCGCCGCAGTGAATCACCAGGCGGTAGTCCCACAAGTTCTCCGGAAACTCCCGGCCGGAAGAGGTTTCGATATTCACGTCAAAGCCCAGATGCTTCCGCAGGAGCTTCGGCAGTTTCACCGTTCCGATGTCCTCGCACTGACGGTGATGGGTACATCCCTCGGAAATCAGGATGGTGTCCCCCGGCTTCACCTCGTCGATGGCAAAAGCCCCCTGCACCGCGGTTTCCAGGAAGCCCTTGTACCGAGCCATCAGGATGGAAAAGGAAGTCAGCGGAATATCTTCCGGAACGATTTCCGATACCACCCGAAATGCCTGGCTGTCGGTAATCACCAGGGCCGGTTTGAATTCCGGTTTTGCCAGGAGGCCCGCCAGCTCGGTTTCCTTGACGCATACCGGCACGGCACCGGCCTCCAGCAGGTCCCGAATCACCTGCTGCTGAGGAAGGATCAGGCGGCCCTTCGGTGCGGAAGCATCGATTGGAATTACCAGCACCACCGGGTCCAGCGGCTGAACCAGATCTGCGGCAATCGGTTTTTCCTTCGATCCTTCCTTCTGCCCGATATGGGCAATGCGTTCCTTCAGCTCCCGGATGCCTTCGCCGGTCACGGCACTGGTGCGCACGGACCGATCCTCTGCCGGAAGGGAATCTGTTTTTACCAGATCTTTTTTATTCTCCGCGATGACGTAGGGAATGGCCTTTTCCCGGAACAGGGCCAGCAGCGCCTCCTCTTCCGGCTGACGCTCCCGAGATCCGTCGGTGACCAGCACCGCCACATCCGTACGGGTCAGCACTTCCTTCGTCTTCCGAACCCGCATCTCTCCCAGGTCCCCTTCGTCGTCAATGCCCGGGGTGTCGATGATGACCACCGGTCCCATGGGCAGGAGTTCCATGGATTTATATACCGGATCCGTGGTGGTTCCCCGCACGTCCGATACGATGGCCATGTTCTGCCCGGTCACAGCGTTCACCAGACTGGACTTTCCCGCATTTCTCAATCCAAAGAACGCAATGTGCATGCGTTCCGAGGACGGTGTGTCATTCATTCCCATTTGAGTACCTTCCTTTTTACGAATATTTCCTTACCGCTGTTCCATCATGCGGTCCACGCAGGTGTTTTTCTGGAACAGGTGAATCTGCAGCTCTCTGGAAAGGTATTCCAGAATCGGTCCGCCGGCCACGCAGTTCCCCTTGTCATCCAGTGCCGGCCCGTAAATGCCGATGCCCACGTGATTATCGGCAACAGACACCAGTCCGCCGCCCACGCCACTCTTGGTGGGAAGTCCCACCTTCACCGCAAAATGCCCGGAGCGGTCGTACATCCCGCAGGTCAGCATGATGGTTTTACAGATTTCCATAGTGCGGCCGGTAAAAACAGATTCGCCGTTTCCCAATTTTCCGTCCATGGCGATGGTCATTCCCATGCTGGCTAAGGATACCGCGGTGACCTGCAGGGAACAGAGACGAGTGTACAGTTCCAATGTCTCCTCCACCCGGTCGTCCAGAATCCCTTTGCTCTGAAGGAGATAGGCGATGGCCCGGTTCCGGGACAGGTTCTGCATCTCCGACCGAAAAACCGTCTCGTTGCTCTCCATTTCCGGATCCTCGCAGACCTTTCGGAACACATCCTGAATTTCCTCAAAGCTCATTTTGCCCAGCAGCATGTTCGCCACCGTGATGGCCCCGGAGTTGATCATAGGGTTCATCGGGTGGTTGCTGATCAAGTCCAGGTCAATCAGCGAATTAAACGCTTCTCCCGATGGCTCCATATCCACCCTATCGAACACTTTGTCCATTCCCAACAGTTCCAGCGCCAGCGCCAGGGAGATTACTTTGGAAATACTCTGGATGGTGAAGCGGCGGTTCGTATCTCCGATGTTGAAATGCCATCCATCTCTCGCGCACAGGCTGATTCCCAGCGCTCCGGGATCGGCCTTTCCCAGCTCCGGAATGTACGTGGCCACCTTTCCCTGAGGGAGCACCGCCTTTCCCCGGCGATAGGCTTCCTCCATGATGTCGCACAATTGCTTCGTCGATATTTCTTTTCCGTTTGCGATTCCCATACTCGTCCTTTCTATTTGCTCATTCCCGGTGCATCACCGAACCGGTTTCCTAATACTTCCATCCCCGCTTCATACGGGGTGTTGTTCTGCACGCAGTCGTACAGAATGTTGATTACTTCTATTTCACTTTTTTCCTGAAAATCCGCCAGGGGAAATGCTTCCCCGAATTGATCTTCGTACTGCATCAGCAACATTTCCAGCATCGCCGCTGCCTCCTTTTTCGCAATTAATCCACCGTGCCGTCGGTGCGTTCGCCCCGCTCAATCCGCTCCGCCAATTCGTGCAGATATTCCCAGCGCTCCATCTTCTCGTCCAATTCCGCCTCCAAAGCGGTCTTCTTCTGCGACAGATCCGCCAGCAGGAAGGAGTCGGTGCCGTTCTGCATCATCTCCTTCTCCAGATTTCCGATCTTCTCTTCCAGCGTTTCAATGTCTTCGTCGATGGTATCGAATTCCTTCTGTTCTTTATAGGTAAAACGAAGCTTCGGCGCCCGCTGATTTCGTCCGTCACTGCTGCGGGAAACGGCCGCCCCGTCCTCGGCGGAATTTGTTTTTACCCCGGAAAGCGCCTCCTCTCGGGCCTCCTTCTCGTTCATGTACTTGCTGTAGCCGCCGGTGTACTCCCGAATCTCCCCGCCCTCTTCGAAGGCGAAGGTCCGAATCACCAGCCGGTCCAGGAAGTACCGGTCGTGGGAGACGATGAGCACCGCCCCCGGAAAATCGTCCAGATAATCTTCCAGCACCGTCAGGGTGTCGATGTCCAGGTCGTTGGTGGGCTCATCCAGAATCAGCACATTCGGCGCCCGCATCAGCACCGCCAGCAGGTACAGCCGACGACGCTCGCCGCCGGAAAGCTTTTCAATCCGCACGGAATGCATGTAGGACGGGAACAGGAATTTCTCCAGCATCTGAGAGGCGGAGAGGTATCCGTCCTTCGTCTTCACGTTCCGGGCGATTTCCTCCACGTATTTGATCACCCGCAGGTTCGGGTCCATCTCCTCCGACTCCTGAGAGAAGTATCCGATTCGCACCGTCTCCCCGATTTCCACGGAACCGGTGTCGGGCGTTACCTGCCCCATGATAATCCGAAGCAGGGTGGTTTTGCCGCATCCGTTGTTGCCTACGATGCCGATTCGATCGTTTCGAAGAATATTATAGCTGAAATCGTGGATGTATTCCACATCCCCATAGGATTTCCCGATATTCTTCAGCTCGATGATTTTCTTTCCCAGCCGGGAGCTGATGGTGCCGATTTCCATCCGAGGGTCGTCAAAGGTTTCCTTGGCCGCTTCGATTTCCTGAAAACGCTGTACCCGGCTGCGGGATTTGGTGGTTCGAGCCGGTGCGGTCCAGCGAATCCATCGAAGCTCCTTCCGGTACAGGTTCGCCCGCTTCCGTTCGTTGGCTTTGGCCTGCTCCAGCCGCTCCTCCTTGGCAATCAGGTAGGCTTCGTAGTTTCCTTCATAAGAAACCAGCGCTCCCTTCTCAATCTCGCAGATGTGATTGGTCACCCGCTCCAGGAAATACCGGTCGTGAGTAATCATCAGCACGGAGCCCTTGTAATTCTCCAGCTGCTCCTCCAGCCACTCGATGATATCGTTGTCCATGTGGTTGGTGGGCTCGTCCAGAATCAGCAGGTTGGTATCCCGGCACATCACCGCGGCCATGGCCACCCGCTTCCGCTGTCCGCCGGACAATGCCTTCATCTTCCGGTCGAACATATTCATCCGAAGCTTGGTAAGCAGAGTTTTCACCACGTATTCCGGCACCGCCCCTTGGACGTACTCCATGGCCTGCTCCAGCACCGTGGCTTCCGGCTCAAAATCCGGATTTTGAGGCAGATACCCGATGCGAAGCTCGTTGCTCCGCAGAATCTCTCCGCCATCCTCTTCCATCGCCCCGGCGATAATCTGAAGAAGGGTGGATTTGCCGCTGCCGTTCACCCCCACCAGGCCGATTTTGTCCCCCAAATGGATGCTGAGGTTGATGTCCTCCAGCAGCTGCTTCTCCGAAAAACGCTTCTGTATGTGTTTTGCTGTCAGTAATACCATGCTCTTTCCGCTCCAAAAATAAAATTCGTTCTGCAACGGAATCCGGCCGTTCCCCTAGATTCCGTAAATCGCTTCAATGCGGCGCAGGAATTCGTCCGTCAGATACGCATCCAGCTTAATGCGGGTGCTCTCATTGGTCAGCCCCTTGTCATTTTGACGGTACTGCACCCAGGCCATCGCGCACCAGGTCAGTCCCCGCAAGCAGGTGATGACGATGAATTCCATCGTTCGCGCTCTGAGTCCTATTGTATCATATCTGTTCCCCACAGATTCAATATATATATCGATAAATTTCTCAATCGTTTCGTTTTCGAAAATCACGTCGGTCTTCCAGAAAGTGGTGGTAGGTGCCAGGAAGTGTCCCAGATCCTGGGCCGGGTCCGAGTACAGCGGCTTTTCCCAATCCACCAGTCGGACCGTTCCGGTTTCCTCTTCCACCAGGAAATTGGTGTTGTTCAACTCCGTGTTCACGCAGCACTTATAGCCGGTGTAATCCCCGCCGTCCTGAATCCGCTTCCGGCCCTCGTCCAGCAGCCGGCGAATCCGGTTCTTTACATCCGGCGCGCCCAGCTCCGAATTCCAATAGGTGGCGAACATCTCCTCGCACTCCTCCAGAATGGCGCGGATGGGTGCCTCCGGTTCAATTAATCCGTCGGTCTCATCCACCGGAATGCCGTGAATCTCCGCCAGGCATTTCGCTGCCTCTTCCAGCTCCGTTTCCCGGCTGTAATCCAGCGCCCGACCCGGCAAGAAGGACATCACCAACGCCCCCCGGGTCAGCTGTTCATCTCCGGGATAGATGTATTTCAAAACCGGAGTTCGTCCGGAGTTCTCCAGCAGCTTCAGGGCATTTCCTTCATATTCAATCTGATTCTCCAGATGCATCTGGCTCTCGGAATTCACCCGCAGCACCAGCTTCTCTCCGGTCACCGGATGCCGGAACCGGAAGTTGATATTGTACTCTCCCTGGGCCAGCATTTCATATTCTTCCGCCGGTTCCTCCTGCAGTTTTAGCGCATTACGATAATCCGGGCTTAACGTGAGCGCACGCAAGCCCGGAATCGTATCGATGGTCATCGAATTCTTTTTATCCATTGTATTACTCCGAAATCACTTTCTTCAAAACCTCCACCACATCGCAGCAGATTGCCGGACATAGGTTGAACAGCAGGTTCTCTTCGTTGATTTTCTTGCCGCCTTCCGGGGTGGAGATGTCCGCACCCAGCAGTTCCTTGCACTGGAAGCCCTGGGAATACTTCTCACCGAAGAGCTCATTGAACCGCAGCATCTTCTGAAGCATCTGTCCCTTCTGCACATCGTCCCCCTCTTCGTCGTGGCCGTAGATCAGACCGATCACGTTATATGCCGCCAGCACCGCGCCACAGGTCTCACCCCGCATCATTCCCGCCGCATAGCAGGCGCTCATCTTCCGCAGCTGGGAAAGGGAATATCCGGTTTCCTCTTCGAACTGTCCGGCCACCACCTGTCCGCAATCGATTCCGTTCTTGAAATTCTCCGCTACTGTCTCTTTGGTCATCATCTCATTCTCCTCATTTCGTTGCAACTTATATTGTTGGAATTATTTCATTTTCATGTTCGCCGTCATTATATCATTGGGAGATGTCGTCTATCAACGCTTTCATCCGCTCGATGCCCCGGTGGAAGTCAAACTCTTCTTTAAGCTTGTCCTGATTCTTCATCACGTTGGCCCGAAGCTCGTCGTACCGCTCCTCCATCTCCTTCATGCACTGCACGAATTCCTCTTCATTTCGGTAGAACAGCACCATGTCGCCGTAGTTCCGCTCAAAGGACTCCGCCCAATCACAGACCATGGGAATTCCGGACAAGAGGACTTCCGGGAACCGGTTGTTCATCATTTCCGATTCCAGCATATCTGCAAAATGATCGTTTAACGAGAATCGGGCATTCCGGTACAATTCCGGCAAATCTTTATAATCAATCCGGCCATGAAGGTGGACGAACATGCTGTTTGCATAGAATTTATCCCAGCCTTCCCCCCATACATCCACCTCAATGCCGTTATCGTTGCACCAGCGAATGCAGTCACGAGGGTACTTGCGCTGAATAATGTTTCCGATAAAAACACAATTGTACTTCGGTTGTGCGGGAGTGTCAGATGGGTAGAATGAATCCGTGTCCGTCAACATCGGCACAAACTCTACCGGAATATCCGTAATCTGCTGCAGCATCTTTTGATGGGTTTCCGATGTGGTCATCACCAAATCGTACAATGCCAGTTCTTCCGCTGTTATTTTATCCGGGAAACAATTAGTCCACATGACGAACTTTGTGTTCTCATCTCGACGATCCGGGTGGAAATATCGGTATCCATGAATTAATACCACGACGTCCGCATTGATGCTGCAATTCCAATCTTCGTAACAGTCAATAAGAACGTAATAACCCGCTTCTTCGAAATATCGTTTTAAAACGTCGCAGTAGGCATAATCGACACTCTTTGCCCCCCGTCTTTCCAGAGCCGGACATTTGATTACAAGGATTTCTTTTCCCTTCGCCAACCGCTGCACTTCCGCTTTCTTACGTTCCCATATATCTCTTCTTCGAAATTCCGCCTTTAATTCATCTCTCAATCGATTGATTTCTTTGGTGTTTGCTTTCAGGTCATTTCTTAATTGCTCTATTTCTTTGGATTGCTGTTCTTCTATGCTTTTCAAAGAACGCACAGAATTTCGAAGCTGATCCAACCGTATGTTGGACAATCCCGCTCGACTTCGTATTTCTTCAATCTTCTTTCTGAGTCCCACACTGTTCTCCTATATATATTTTTCCTGTTTCCACCTCTACCAGATTATGACCCCTTTGTTGGTGCGGCAAAGGTTCTTCTTCATAATCACCATACTGGTCTCTTAGAAATATTTCCGGGCGGTGGACAATCCGAGTTTCCACACCGTCGAACTTCACTCTTCGAGTCGGAAAAATCGTATCCAGTTCCCCACCGCTATATTGAGGCACAAAGCTTGCAACATACTGCAGATTCAGGCATTCTGCCTTATCATTATATTGTTGAACGAATTTATCAAACTTTCGTTGCGTTATTCCCAGCGGTGTGTGACGAAACAGCCATCTTCGCAGATTTCCGAATCGATAATTCGCTTCATCCCTCATTGTCTCCACATCTCCGATAGTCGGATTCGGTTTCGCTCGATTGGCAACATAGTTGTGCTTTTTCGCCCGTTTCTCGACCTCTAAACGATGCTTTCTTCGATCCTCCAGTGAATTCGGCACATAATCAAATGGAAAGATATCAATTCCAATTCCCTTGTGGAACTCTCTTCCATTTGACCAGGCTGTTTCATATACTGTATCTTTTCGTCTTAACTTGATATATAAATACGGCATGTGGGGATCGTTTTCCCTGGTCTGAAGAAAGAACTTTTCTTTATCCAAGTATTGATCTGCACATTGTTTGAATCGCTCGTAATCACTTCGCAGCATACCACAGTCGATATCATCGTCCCAAGGAATAAACCCACCGTATCGCTGATATCCCAGAAGAGATCCCCCGCACAGGAAGTACTCAACATTCATTTTTGTGCATACTCGTTCCATTTCTTCCAGTATTTCCAGTTCCACCGGATGCAAGGCTTCACTTTCTTTCCTGTACTGTTCCATGTCAAGGTCTGTCCACGGCGTGACATCAAATGGAATCGGCATAGATTTCTGTCCTAGGAGTGTCTCCTGAAGTGGAAACAGCTGTATCTCGTTGATAATCTTGGTTTTCTTCCCCACTACTCGCTGATAAAAAACACTGTCCGTGTGGTTGTACTTCTGCGCCAACTGATTCAAACGCCCATATGTTTTTTCTGAACTCCGAAAGCCGTACAGTAGCTGCTTTAGTACAAATTTAATAAATGACTTTCCATTCACCGCCACATATTCTTTTTGTCCAATAATGCGCCTCAAGCACCGATTTTTTCTTTCTGTTTTTCGATAAAAAGCGATTCTTGTATCTGCCGCCATCGGAACCTTATCAAATGGGCTCACACGAAGTGAAATCCAATTCTCCAGCTCCACATTTTCTGCCTTAATGACGACTTTCTGCTCAATATAGAAATAAGGAGATCTATATTTTTTTCGCTTATCCCCAACCGGTGTTGTTCGCACTTGAAAATTCAATTCATCCGCATATTTCTCAGCATTTCGAATAAATCTTTCATAATCCTTTCGAAGCATTCCGACCTCATACACATCATCCCAGCAATAATCCGGCAGAGTATGATAGTGAACACCATATACCAGCAAATCGCCAAATGCAAAAAAATGAAAACCTTCCCGTTGGCAAATGGTCTCCATCACAGATAACAATTCGCCAATACTTTCTGTTATTTGATTTCCTGAAATGGTTATGTTCAGATTATCCGATATATCATTTCTAAATGATTCCATTCTATACCTTTCTTCGTTATACTTCCTTCAATGCTTCGTATATCCGCTCTCGTTGATGATTATCCTTATACATAAAAAACCCTTGCATTTTTTGCAAATAACGAGGATTCATTGGTTCATCCATCAGTTCAATCAATTGATTCACCGCATCCTCTTCGTTCTGAACGAATGGGCCGAACCCCTCTTCTAACGGTAAATCCAATCTGCAATAGCCATTCATTCCGGATTTAAACAAATCATAATCCGGTACGAAATACATGATTTTTCTGCTCAAGTACACAAAATCAAAAACAAATGATGAGAAATCCGTAATGAATATTTCATAGTCTGTAGCATTTATATCATCCGTAATCAGATTCACTCTCCTCGATTCTGTTCGTATGGTGCTGTTGTATCCTTTAAAAATAGGATGCAGTTGTATGTCTAAAGTATACCCATGTGCTTCCAGTGCTTTGTCCAATCGATCATCATTTATAAACCGCATAACCGATTTATAAAAACTCGAATTCACAAATCCGTCCACATCACTAACCCAATCATTTTCTTTCCGATCTATTAAATATCGTCTCCATGTTGGGGCGTACAGTATCTTCTTTCTAGGTTTTTGACTCAAATCAATGCAATCATATCTCGGCATTCCGGCCTGGATGAGATGATTTCGATCAAATCCATAATTTTCAATGAGGTTTTCCTCTTCATAATAAGTCGATATCACTTCCTTATCGATTTTCACCCTATCCAGAGAGTAGTGCCACGGAAGATGTGCATGTAATACTCCATGTTGGAGATAAACAGTCTTCGGAAAATTCAACACATAGCTATATTTCTTGAAAGCTTTCATCTCCATCGGTAAATAAGTATATTCTTCTGCAAACGACATAATAATCCATTCTGCCATTAGAAACAAATTCACATGTTTTCGGGATCCAAAACGAATAATATGCTTTTGAAATGCCGCCGGAAACTCTTTCTTTCTCTCCTTAAAATCATCGCCATCCAGAATATAGAAACGTTGAATTCCATCATTTTTATATACATCGTGTTCGAATTGATAGAAGCTATTATCTTTTCGAACATTTTTACAGTCATAGTATAGCCAAATCGGGGAAGTTCTCTTCTTTTTCGCTTCTAATCGATATTGCTTTATTGCGGAACCTATATCTTCGAGTGCGATTTTTTGAAATAGCCAAAGTTTTCTCTTCGCAGCATCTGCGGAATTGAGATTAAGATCCCTCACGATAAATCCATTCGCACGAAAACTGTATCTGAGTTCTTTTTTATCTCTTATTAGAGAATCATTGCGTCTGCGTCTGAAGGGCACTCGATTGCTAAAGTGCATATCCGTTTCATATCGTTCCCCATTTGCTATTACGACAAACCTAAACTTTTTTATTACGGTAGTATCGATACTTACTTCGAAATTATAGAATTGATTGGTGATTTCATGCGTGTGAAACCGGCTCCTGGAACTTGGCTTTAAAGGCACCGGAATCATTCGATCGCCCAAACCGCATAAAACCTGCAAAGAAACATCTTCCACGATACTGGAATATAAGGGTTTTAACGTTCCGGAAAGTTTGATATCGTTTCCCTCCACGCGACACTGTTCAATTGTTAAATGCACGTTCTTTTCAGAAACTACTAAACCATTATTACAAAATACGTCGATGCTTTTCTTGCCAAATTCTACATGACAGTTATTGGATTTCTTTTTCGAAAGCCAGTATAAGCGATGCTCCCGTAGTACATTCGGATGATTAATAATAATCTCATCATCACATCGACGCAGCAACTTAACAATTCTATTCCACGCCTCATGATACCGTGCCTCATCATAGTGATATGGCAGCAGTTTATTGGCCCTCAACTTCCAGTTGAGATCACTTATATACAAAGCTTGAATATAGTATGGAACATGTTCTGAAAACTCGGAAAACTCCCTCTCCCACAATTTCATCGAGTGCTCAAAAAGATAGTATGAATACAACATCTTATTTGTAGTGCTGTTGCTGCTTTGCACATAATAATACTCAGCATTATCACAATACCCAATCTTTTGTTTTTCCTTCAGCGTGTCAATATTATATTTCTGATCTTCGTGGTAAAATAAATTTTCTGAAAAAAGCACATTCTTCTCAAATTTATTCTTTACGCAAGTGTTCATCGTTGTATGACATATGAATGAATTTTCCGGTTCGGTCAAGTCATACACGCCCTGGGATTTTAACACTTCATATCGAAAATGCAGGTCTTGTTCCTCTCCATCCTTGATTGGAATAATCTTATATGTGACAACATCAATCTCATCATAGTGCCGGTCGAAAAAATTACATACGCTTTCAATTGTATTCTCACCTAGATAATCATCCGGATCTAAGTACATTAAGTATTTTCCGGTTGCGTGTTTGATGCCGAAATTTCTTGCTTGTGCGGGTCCACCGTTCTCCTTCGTATAACACTTAAAATTGCTGTATTTCTCCGAGTACCGCTTCATTATGTCCAAAGAATTGTCTTCTGAACCATCGTCAATCATCAGAACTTCCACCATCTGTGGATCAATGCTCTGATTCAAAATGGACTGGAAGCAAGTATCCAGCCATTCTGCCTTATTGTAAATTGGAATGATTAGCGATACTCTATAATCACAGTTATTGGTGTTTCCCATTTTTCTCCGCAGATTTGTCCCGTTCATTGCACTCCATGTCATCCATTTATTATCATTACCCGGTTCTTCATAACTATGTAACTCATTTTACGATACATAATTCCCAAACGTAGCTAATTATACACTATAAATTGTCTTTTCTTATCTTTTTCACGAACGTATAGTTTTTTTCAATAATTCACTAGTACTCAATTCGGAAATAATCGAGGTTCGCCTTATATCGATCCTGCGCTGTCAAGCAGGTATCCGTCAGATAGCCTTGCAGATTATCCCATTCTTTGAGTCCACGGTAATAATACAATTTCAAATCCTCTTCAATGATGAATGGAACTATGTTGTATTTCAGGCATTCCTTGAACATGATTAGACGTCCGACTCGCCCATTTCCATCTTGAAATGGGTGAATCCGTTCGAACCGTACGTGAAAATCCAGAATATCCTCTAAAGACTTCATCCTTTTGCCGTTATACTCGGATATCAATTCCTTCATCCGCTCTGCAACTTCCTCCGGCAGAGCCGTATCCATCCCCCCTACTTCATTCGGCACCTTCTTGTAATCGCCCACGTTAAACCACTCCATTCGAGAATCGCTGGTACCATTTTTCAACATCCGATGCAAGTCCTTGATAAACCGTTCCGTCAAAGGTGCTTGTGCATGGTCGATAATCATATCAATGCAGCGAAAATGATTTGCCGTTTCTATTACATCGTCTACGTTCAGTACTTCTTTCTCTACGCCGACTGTATTCGTCTCAAAAATGTATCGGGTCTGATCATGAGTGAGACGACTCCCCTCCATATGATTGGAGTTATATGTCAAGTCAATCTGCGTTTTATGGTAGATTCCGCCGGAATATTTTCGTGCTTTTTCGTTTCGAAGTATATCTAACAAATCATTCTTCTGTACAGTTTTCTTATTGGAACGCTCCGGCTTTTCTGCATTTTCCGGAATATTCCATGTCTTTCCGGAGCGAAATGCACCCGCTACACGTCCTTTAGCACAGTAATTTCGTACGCTCCGATCGGACACCTTCCATTTCTCTGCAATTTCCGAAACCGAAAGATACTTCATTCGTCCACCTCCTACCATTTTGCAACTTAAATGGGATGTGGTTTAGTATATCATGCGTTCGGCAAAAAATCCATCCATAGCGGCAACCAAGCAAATACTTTTTGCCGATTAAATACAACTGCATCTAAAACAAACGGAGCCCACACCCCCTCGGTGGACTCCGCATACATTTAATTTCTTTTACAATAAGATTCTCAATCGACTATTTTTCAAGCTTGTAACCCAGCGCTTCGTTCTCGTAATCCCCGCGCTTTCTCTTCAGCTCCGCATAGCCGTCCCAGACACCTTCCTCGTCTTCGATGCCCACGGTCTTTGGATCGAAAATCGGATCCAGTCCCAGATCCTTCTGCTTCTTGAAGTCCTTCACAATCCGCAGAACCATTGGTGTCATGCACAGCACCGCAAAAGTGTTGATCCAAAGCATGCAGCCCACACCGATATCGCCCATCGGCCAAATGATGGTTCCGTCAATCAGCACGCCGGACAGGACGAACAGCAGGTAGAGGATTCGGATGAAGGTAACCACTCTTTTGTCCGCCTTGAACAGGTAGCGGCACACCGACTCCAGCTGCACGCCGTAGGACAGCATGGTGGTGTAGATGAATACCGTAATCATGATGGCCAAGATGATCACGCCAAACTGTCCGGCGATGGTCTTGATGGCCTCCTGCATGTAGGATACGCCGTATTCCACGCCCGGTGCGAAAGATACTAAAGTCTTTGCAGTCGCGCCTCCGTCGGCGGAAACGTTGTATGTGCCCGCACAGAGGATGGACAGACCCGTGCAGGTACACACCAGAATGGTATCCACATAAACGGACAGTCCCTGCACCAGCCCCTGCTTCACCGGATGAGATGTGTTGGTGGTGGAGGAAATAATCGGGCTCATGCCGTTGCCCGCATCGTTGGAGAAGAAGCCGCGCTTAATGCCCCAGGATACGCAGGCGCCCATGATTCCGCCGTAGATGGAATGGCTTCCGAATGCTCCGGTAAAAATATCGGCGAACATCCCCGGTATCCGGCCCGCATTCAACACCATGACGGCGATGGTAATCAATAAGTAGATGGCACACATTGCCGGTGCAATCAGCTCCGCAACCTGGCCCACGCGCTTTACGCCGCCCATGATGACGATTCCCACCAGGAGCATCAGTCCCACACCAGTGACGATGGCAGGAATTCCGAAGGCGTTGCTCATGGCTGTTGCCGCCGTCTGCGTCTGCATGGATGGCAGCAGGAATCCCGGTCCGATAAATACCGCAATGCAGAACAGCACCGCGATGATTTTACCCACTTTTTTATTCTTAAAACCCTTTTCCATATAATAGTACGGACCGCCGGTCAGTTCTCCCAGGTTCTTGGTCTTGTAGGCCTGACCCAGAATGCACTCCACCATTCCGGTGGATGCTCCCAGCAGTGCCGCCATCCACATCCAGAAGAGGGCTCCCGGTCCCCCCATGAAAATTGCGGTGGCCGTTCCGGCGATATTTCCGGTTCCCACTCGTCCCCCGACGGTGGTGGCCAGCGCCTGGAATGCACTCAATCCTTTGGCTTCGCCCAGCTCATCCGATTCCTTTTCGAACATATAGTGAAACATGGACGGAAGTCCGGTGAACTGCAATCCCTTCAGGCGAAGGGTAAACCAGATGGCCGCGCCTCCCAGGAAAAACAGACACGCCGGATGCCAGACGATGTCATTCACAACAGTTATAATTTTTGTAAATAATTCCATAATTTCGCATTCTCCTTTGTTACATCTGCACTATTTTAGCATAAGAGAGCGGATAGAGAAAATTAAAAAAGAATATACGCAGTTATAGAATGATTTTATAGCTGATGATCTTACATGTATTTGCTTGCCTACTTTGCTTCCGGCGTCAATTATTTTTTATAAATATAGTGCAGAAAATATTTAGCACTATTTAAGTAGCGGTGCAATTTCTTAACATTTTTTTAACAAAACTCCAGTATAATGGTTACAAATGTAAGTATCAGCGTGAAATGAGGTGATACCCGATGCAAAAATAGTCTAATTCTTGATAATTTCGAATACTTTAATGATATATAGAAAGGATGATTACCTATGATTAAGAAATATAATTTCAGGAGCGTTATAAGTTGCTGTGTAATTTGGATTCTCCTAATAAATTTAGTAGGAGCATATGCATGTGTTTATGCACAAGAAAATAGAGATAGTGAAATTACATATAATAAAATTAACGCAAACACACTTGAGGTTTCTTATGAAGATAAAATAGAAACCATCAAAGTTGAGGATCTTAACGAAACAATATCTCAAGTTTCCGTAATAGGTGACCAAGGCGAACGTACAATTTACACTGTTGATAAAGAAAATCGAACCATTCGCATTTCAGGAAACGATACAGTTTTTTCTCTAGATGAGTTTCTTGAAGAGGATGATAATTTACAAGGGCAGTTAAGGGCGAATGGTAGTACGGTAACTAAAAAAATATCATTTGCCAAAATTAAAAAAGCCCTAACCGGAACAGCAACAGTTGCTACTATAGCAGGAATTGTTATTTCAGTGTTAACAGGATTAGGCTATGCATTACCTGGAATGTTAGCTGTTTTGACAGAAAAAGTAGGACAAATTTCTACTGTTGTGGCTTTAGTAACAAAAGGAAGTTCATCTCATGGATTAGCCGTAAAAATGAAAAGTTATATGCGTTCCACAACAAAAAACGGCAAAGTATATAAATATAAGGCATGGAAAGTTACAAATGTTAGCAAATACTAAGGAGTATCCTATGTCAAAAAACGCACTAAACACAATTGATATTCTAGAAGGTTGCTATGCACTTTGCTGCTGCATTGGATTTTTCTATTTTCAAATAGAGTTTTCAACATATCTCCGACTCCTGCTCGTTGTATTTTCCACAATTGGTATTTTAGTAACAATTCTTAATAAGCGAAAAATATCAATCGGAAGTGGTTTGGCTGCAATCTGGAATATTTATTTTATAATCGGATTTTTCTAAAAGACAAATGGCGTTCGGACATGAGCTCTGGACGCCATTTGTTTAATAAGAGGATACCTCAAGAATGTACCCGTGTCCGCGAATAGAACGTATTTCCAGGTTAGAATGAATGCTTTGTAATTTCTTCCGGATTCGAGATATATGGACATCTACCGTACGGTCGGTAATGCCTATCCCGTGAATATCAATTAGATGAATGATTATATCTCGTCGAATCGTATAATCAGAGGCATTTATCATGGCATTAAGAATTAGATATTCACAAGGCGTTAATCGCAATACTTCATCTTCTGTTCGAACACTCATGCTTTCCGAAACGAGCGTGGTATTGCCGTAGCATATGATGGGCAAATCCGAAGTTCTAAGATGTGCCTTAATCCTAGAAAGAAGTTCCCCGGAATCAAATGGTTTCGTAATATAATCATTCGCCCCCATATCCAAGCAGCGAATCTTATCTTGCGGTGCAGAGCGGGCAGAAAGAATGAACACTTTGGAATTAATTCGATGATTACGAAGAGAACGAAGAATTTCAAAGCCACTAATATCCGGCAAGTCATTATCCAGAAGTATCAAATCGTAATGCTTTTCTTCCAAGAGTCGGAGTGCACCCATTCCGGTTTCCGAAACAGCCATTCGATAGCAACAATGTAATAGATTCGAAAGCTCTTGTATGATCTTGTAATCATCTTCTACGATGAGTAATGAATGTTTGTCCGTCATGAAGAATACCTCCATAATTTAAAAGAAATGGATATCTCTTCGTCTTCGATTCCCTTGTGTGCTTAGATTATAACGAACTCCCGTTGGCGTATCAATCAAAAAATGCAATTCTTAAGAAATCTTAAGAATTTTTGCAGTAAATCTTTGGTACAATGCAACTAGAGCTAAGCATCAGCGTGAAATGAGGTGATACCCGATGCAGAAGTTGGATTCAATTCGTTAAAGCAACATTTTCAAGAAAGGAACAATGAGATGTGCACATATCGCAACGGACTTCGAATGCTCACCGGAATACTCTGCATTGTCGTGACTATTTTTATCTTAACTTCTTTTGCAAATGCGGACGATGAGGTTCAATACAAATCCTACGATTTAAAGGGCTACAGCGGATCGGTCGAAGTCGATCAATCCGTTCGAGATAAAATCCAAGATAAGGCAATAAAAGAGGTTGCCGGAGAGACGAAATCGAAAACGATCCGAATAACGGCGATGGAGAATCTTTCAGAAGAGAATCTGCTGGCCTCCGAAGAGGAAGCCCTCTACGTGTATACCGATAAAGGATTAACCCACATTCAAGTAGACAAAGGCTGCATCGGCAAAATTTCTTTGAAGGAAGTAAAAGAAATGATTCACGAAAACGAAGGATCCTTCGTTCAGGTGTACGATGTGGGGACGCAGGAAGAATCGGCCTCGTTCCTCTCCGAGCATAAGGGAATCCTCGCAACGATTGGAATCGCTGTTTTGCTTATACTGCTGTGGCTGCTGTATGAAAGGAAAAAACGGAGAGCCGCATGATGGAAGCGGGCTGGCGGCAATTTGGAATGTTTATTTCATAATCGGATTTTTCTAAAAGGTGGAATCAGATTGTACATGCCCTGATATTACGCTCGTAATATCAGGGCATGTAGTGCTCAATTTGTTATTGTAATTTTATGCTCATTTCAATGCAGGAGATAGAATATGTCTTTCGAAAATCGAATTGCTATCGTCTCACGGGATTTCGCTTTTGCAAACAATTTGAAAGAATTCCTGCAAAAGGAGAAACTCCTCAATGATGTTATTGTCAAAGGCTCTTTTTCTGATGCGTTTTTTGAGAGCCCTACCGATTTAACAATTCTTGATTATGAAACTTTTGAATTAGAATGGCACGGTCAAATTTCTTTTTCAAATCAGTTTTGTCATGGTAAATTTTTATTTCTTTTTTCATCAGCAGATATAGATAATCAAGCGTCAACTTCTCCGCGCCTTTTCTTTGATGACTTTCTGATAAAACCGATTAATTACCCGGAGCTGTTACTTCGAATTAAGCAGCTTCTGACTCATGAAGAACGTGAGGATATGCTTTGGTGCGGAAATACATTATTGCATTTTTCCTTGGGAACGCTAACTACACCTAACGGAACAATCGACCTTACTTCGTATGAATCTAAAATTCTACACGCTTTTTTCGAACATCCTCAACACATTATATCTAGAGCAGAATTACTGAACATTAATAACGCACAGAATTATGATGTTTCGGATCGGTCCATCGATGTTCGAATCTCTATTATTCGCAAAAAATTAATTGCCATCTCTTCAAATCTAAGCCTTCTTTCACGGAGAGGGTGTGGATATATTCTGACAATTTCTTCATAACAAAAATATCGGACAGCAACAGGACTGTCCGATATTTTGTGTTTACCACGGTTTTATCCACAAATACAGATTCGCCATTATTACCAAAAAGCAAGTGGATCGTACGTATCCTTCAAACTTATTATTCTTTATTGATGCGACCACCAGGAACACAACTCCACACAAGGAGAGCAGCAACAGTAAATAAGTTACCGTTGTAGAAACTTTATCAACAGTTCCCATAAGTGAAATAACAGCAATTACAATAACATAGATATCTTCGAGCATACTGATACAGCGGACGATATTTTTCGAATACATTTTCATAGGCTTCTCCAATCAATACTTTGCAATTTTTACATGAGCATCTCTCATGCGTATTATACCAATAAAAGGTTTCAGAATTATTACTCAAATTAACATTTTCTGAATTTGTTAATGAATTCCGTTTCCGAGCGCGAACCCCGGCCCGAAAGAAATGGGAAAAGTGAAGAACAAAAATATACACGCTGCTGCAGGATAATCCCACAGCAGCGTGTATAAAGGGTTATTCCCTTTTGGAGTAAAAGTGGACGTAATCAATTACTTCTGCAATGCCTTTGCGGTCTCCACGATGTTCTCCACCGTGATGCCGTTCTTTGCCAGCAGACGTTCATAAGGTGCGGATTCTCCGAACTGATCCTGGATGCCGATTCTCTTTACGACGCCCTTTCCGGATTCCGCTGCCACCTCGCATACGGCACTGCCCAAACCGTTGATGATATTGTGGTCCTCGACAGTGATGATTTTGCCGATGTCATCGATGCAGGCCTTTACGCAGTCCACATCCAGCGGCTTGATGGTGTGCATGTCAACAACTCTGGCGGAGATGCCTTCCTTTGCCAGTTCCTCTGCCGCCCGGATTGCCAGAATGACGGTATCGCCGTTGGCAATCAGCGCCACGTCAGAGCCGTCCTGAATCTGGATGGCTTTGCCGATTTCGAACTTCTGATTCTCATCGTAGATTACCGGAACCGCATCCCGGGTGAACCGCAGATACACCGGTCCGTAGATTTCTGCCGCCTGGCGAACCAGCGCTTTGGCCGCATAGTAATCCGCCGGCATGACCACTCTCATGTTCGGAATGGTACGGAGAACGCCCATGTCTTCAATGCCCTGATGGCTGGCTCCGTCGTTGGCCGGAGTCAGGCCGCCGTGGGAGCAAGCGATTTTTACGTTCAGGTTGGTGTAGCAAATTTCCTGACGAATCTGTTCCGCCATCCGGAGGGAACCGAATACCGCGTAGGTTACCACGAATGGAATTTTTCCCGTGGTGGCCAGTCCCGCCGCAACGCCGGCGCCGTTCTGTTCTGCAATACCCACGTTCAGATGCTGCATCGGCAGCTCCTTACGGAACTCCTGAGTCTTGCAAGATTTACCGATATCGATATCCACAACGTAGATATCCTTGTTTTCTTTACCCAGTGCTACGATTTCTTCGCCGAAACCGACACGAGTGGCAATTTTCTGTTCTGTATTCATTACCGACCTCCCAGTTCCTTCATCGCGATTTCGTATTCTTCATCGTTCGGTGCTTTACCGTGCCAGCCCAGCTGGTTCTCCATATAGGAAACGCCCTTGCCTTTGACGGTGCGAGCATCGATGAATTTCGGCTTTCCGGAAGAGGACGCATTGATTTTCCCAAAAGCATCCACTACCTGTTCCATATCGTTTCCGTCAATGTCGTAGGTTTCGAATCCGAACGCATCCATCTTCTTTACCACATCCAGGTGCGGGATGATTTCATCCGTAGTGCCGTCCAGCTGAAGACCGTTGTCATCCAGAATGACCACCAGGTTGTCCAGGCCCCACGCGTTTGCCGCCATGAAGCCTTCCCACAGCTCCCCTTCATCCAGCTCTCCGTCACCGATTACCACATATACGCGGTAGTTCTTTCCGTCTCTTTTGCCGGCAACCGCCATGCCCACGCCTACAGAAAGTCCCTGACCCAGGGATCCGGTGGAAATATCGATGCCCGGGCATTTTCTCATATTCGGGTGACCCTGCAGCATGGAGCCTTCTTTTCTCAGCTTATGCATCTCCTCCTCCGGGAAATATCCCAGAGTTCCCAGTGCTGCGTACTGAATCGGGCATGCATGCCCCTTGGAAAGGATGAAGCGGTCCCGATCCGGCCATTCCGGATTCTTTGGATCGATGTCCATTTCCTTGAAATACAGATATGTAACGACCTCTGCTGCCGAGAACGCACCGCCCGGGTGACCGGATTGTGCTTCATATATCATAGTCAGAGCCTTTCGGCGCAGATCCTGTGCGCGGTCTTTCAGCTCCCCTATGCGGATATCCTTCATGATATGACCTCCTTGTTGTTCATGAATGATTGCCCGTGTCCCATGAAACAGACCTGCCTGCGGGCAAGCAGCACAGGTCTGTTATATCTCGATTAGTTCGAAATCAGGCTTGGAAGCCAGGTGGATACTGCCGGAACGTATGTTACCAGAATCAGTACCAGCAGCGACGCGAATACGAACGGCAGAACCGCTTTGGAAATTTCCTTCAGGGAAATGTTCGCAATGCCGCATCCGGTGTACAGGTTGATTCCTACCGGCGGTGTTACCAGACCGATGGCCATGTTCAGTACCATGATGGCACCCAGGTGAATCGGGTCGATGCCCAGTGCGGTTGCAACCGGGTAGAGAATCGGCAGGATGATATACATTGCCGAGTTGGCATCAATGAAGCAGCCCGCAATCAGCAGGATGATGTTCACTACCAGCAGGAACAGAATCTTGTTGCCGCCTACCATGGTAATCAGCGTATTGCTTGCTGCAGATGCCACACCGGTAACCGTGAGCACCCAAGAGAACAGGCTGGCGGTTCCAACGATGAACATAACCACGGCGGTCTGAGAAACGGAGTCCTTGAGAATCGTCATCAAATCTTGAAATTTCAAGGTCTTATAGATGAAGAATCCAACCAGCAGACCGTACAGAGCTGCCACGGCAGCCGCTTCGGTCGGGGTGAAGATTCCGCCGTAGATTCCGCCCAGGATGATAACCGGCATCATGATGCCCCAGAATGCATCCTTGAACGCAGCCCAGCGTTCCGCACCGGTCGCCTTCGGAATGGTCTCAATTTCCCATTTCCGGCTGACGAACTGCATAGCAACAACCAGCACCACGCCCATGAGGATTCCCGGAACCAGGCCGGCAGCGAAGAGCTGGCCCACGGAATTTCCGGTGATGGATCCGTAGATTACAAAAGTAATGGACGGCGGGATGACGATACCGATGGCGCCGGCGGTGGACATCAATGCGGTGGAAGACGCTTTGTCATATCCCACCTGGGTCATTGCCGGGATGATAATCATTCCCAGAGCCGCTACCGTTGCCGGGCCGGAACCGGAAATTGCGGCGAAGAAGCAGGCAACGATGACGCATACCATCGCCATACCGCTCTTCTTGTGGCCCACCAAGGTTTTCGCAAAATCAATCAAGCGGGAAGAGATTCCACTCTTCTCCATGATATTTCCGCCCAGTATGAAGAACGGAATTGCCAGCAAAACGAATTTGCCGGTGGACGAATAGAGATTCGCCGGAATAATGGAAAGTGGCAGATTTTCATACAACAGCGTGATGACACTGGCCATTCCCAAAGATAACGCAATCGGAACTCCCAGGAACAGGAGGACCGCAAAGCTTCCAAATACTACTAAGCCTGCACTCATTTTTATGCCTCCTTATCTTCCGAGTTCGTTGCATCGCTTTTCAGCGTACGGATAAACAGCTGGCAGTAGCGAATCGCCAGGAACGCACCGCCTACCGGAATCATGGCACCAAAGGCACCTTCCGGCCACTGCATGCCGCTGGTCTTCAGTCCCAGCGCGAATTCGTGACCGGACATACGAATACCGAAGTACAGGATGACCAGTCCAAAGATAATGCCAAGGGCATCGCCCAACAGAGCACAAGCCTTCTGTCCCGCCGGAGAAAATCTCTCCGTCAGGACCGTCAGGCCCAAATGGGCTCCTCTTTTCGCAGCCACCGCTGCGCCGGCAATACTGAGGAGAATCAGGCCGGCATTGGTCAGCTCTTCAACGAAAGGCATGGAGCTGAGCAGGACATAGCGCGCAAATACATTGACGCATGTGAGCAGCATCATCACCAGAAGCAGGATGCCGCATATATTGTCTTCCAATTCATTCCAGAATTTTTTCATAGGATATACCTTGCCTCACTTTCTATCTGAGTTTCACTACTTCGTCACGCCGAATGCCTTGCAGGCCTCTTCGCCGTACTTCTTCATGTATTCCTGCTTCACCGGTTCTACAACCTTGCGGAATTCCTCAATGTCTGCCGGAGACAGCTCATTGATTACACAGCCGGTGTCTTTGAACTTCTGCAGGATATCTCCTTCTCCTTCCACAATCTGCTGATCCACTTCGTGGCACGCATCTTTCGCACACTCTTTCAGCAGCTTCTGGGTCTTGGAGTTCAGCGAGTTAAACTTCTCGGAGTTCGCGGTAAAAGTAAAAGCTTCATAGGTATACTTTGCGATAGTGATATACTTCTGCACTTCCTGAATGTTTCCGGAATTGCAGGTACTCAAACTGTTGTCCTGTCCGTCGATGGTTCCCTGCTGCAGTGCGGTAAACACTTCACTCCAGCTCATCGCCTGCGGGCTGGCACCGAATGCCTTGTAGAAGGCGGTGTAGAACGCACCACCCGGAATACGGATCTTCAGACCGCTCAGATCTTCCGGCTTCTTGATGGAGCGCTTGCTGTTTGTAATCGCCTTGAAGCCGTTATGAACCGCGCCCAGGTAAGTCAAACCCTTCTTGGATACCACCTTCTGGATGAACTTTCCGCCATCCCCGAAGAAGGTCTTCTCCGCCTGGTCGTAGTTCTGGAACAGCCACGGCATAGTGCATACCATCAGACGGTTATCCAGATTGGAAATGATACTGGTGGAATGGATGTCCAAATCCGTAGTTCCGTTGGTAATCATCTCCAGACCCTTGTTCATGTTTCCGCTGGCCAGCTGATCGTTCGGGAATACTTTAATCCGAACCACGCCATCGGAACGCTCTTCCACGTACTTCTTGAACAGGAGCGCCATTCTGGTATCATTGGCAATCTCTGTTCCGTTACAGTTGAGCAGCAGCGTTACCTGATTGTATCCGTTCTCTGCCACCTCTCCGCTGTTCTGCTTCGCACAGCCGAACAGGGAAATCGTGCAGAGCAAGGTCAACATCAAGGCAACTGCAATCAGTTTTCTTCTCTTCAATTTTTCCTCCTTCGCAGGCCGGATGCCTGCGATATCCCAACAACATTAACTACAAGCGGTATAGTTTTTTTCCCGGACGAATCCGGGTATCACCCCATCATTAGTTCATACCATCATGGGATGTTGATTTTATTTTACGAACATTTTACGCTAAAGTCAACAACAAACAATATTTTGTCGAAAAATTTGTTTCTAATAACAAATTCGCATTCTAAAATAAAGCAGAATTCCAATTGACTTTGCGTGAATTTTTCATTAGTATTGAAGTGTTAAACATCCTATGTTGAACACAATTCGGTTTATGGCTGCAGGCGGTACTGTTTTTTTAATCCAAAACACGAAACATCAACAGGAGGAAACACACAATGAAAGTAGGATTTATTGGACTGGGAATCATGGGACGTCCCATGGCAGAACACATGGTAAAAGCAGGTCTGGATGTCATGGTATCCGACCTGAACGAGAAGATTGTTGCGGAACTGGTGGCCGAAGGTGCAACCGCCGGAAGCAACGAGGATCTGGCGGAGCAGTGCGATGTGGTGGAGATGATTCTCCCGAACGCATCCATCGTTAAGAACGTCATTTTCGGCGAAGGCGGCCTGATGGATTACATGAAGGCCGGACAGATTGTGGTAGATCACAGCTCCGTCACCGCCAACGATTCCAGAGAATGCTATGAGAAGCTGCAGGAGAAAGGCATCGGTTTCTTAGATGCACCGGTATCCGGCGGAGAGAGCGGCGCCAAGGCCGGCACGCTGGCCATCATGGTGGGCGGCGACGAGAAGGATTTCAACACCTGCGCGCCGATCTTTGACACCTACAGTTCTCAGGCAACCCTGATTGGCGATTCCGGCTCCGGAAGCATCTGCAAGCTGGCCAATCAGATTATCGTAAACAACAACATCGCCATCGTAGCGGAAGCCCTCACCTTTGCGGCCAAAGCCGGCGTGGATCCGGAGAAGGTATACAAAGCCATCGAAGGCGGCGCTGCGCGAAGCTACGCTCTGGAAGACAAGGCGCCGATGATGGTGGAACGGAATTTCACCCCGGGTGGAACCATCAAAGTTAACCACAAGGATATCACCAACGTAATCAACACGGCCCACGCCATCGATTGCCCGATTCCTTACACCGCTCAGCTCTATGAAATCCAGCAGACCATGAAGGCGCACGGTCACATGGAAGAAGACCACGCCGCTTACGTTAAATATTTTGAGACGCTGGCAGACACCATCGTGGAGAAGAAGAATTAATATCTTTCTCCCTCTGCCGCGAAACGCAGCGCTGCTGCACAGAAAGGAAAATTAATGACTGCTTCAGATTTTATGAAGCCCATTCGCATGAAATCCGCTTCCGATATCGTGGTGGAGCGATTGACGGAAGCCATCATCGACGGGCAGATTAATCCGGGAGACAAGATTCCCACCGAGCCGGAGCTGGCCTCCAGCTTCTGCGTCGGACGGAACACGGTACGGGAGGCGGTACGAACCCTGGTGGCGTACGGCATTCTGGAGATTCGCCGTCCCGAAGGTACTTTTGTATGCCGAACCTTCAAGCCGCAGACCATCAATCCGCTGATTTACAGTATGATTCTCCAGAAAAAAGAATCATACCAAGACCTCATCGGTCTCCGGCAATGCATCGAGTTCGGTACCCTGCAGGTAATCATGGATCAAGGTCTCGATCCGGAGGACGCGGAGAACCTGCGGAAAATTGCGGTCTCCATCGAGCGGGAACTGGACAAACCTAATCCGGACCCGAAACTAATCTGCCGGACGGACATCGCTTTCCACGATGCCATCGCGAAGGCGACCCGGAACAACCTGATTGTCACCGTGAACGAGATGCTGTCCAAGCTGACCTACGGATCCCGATTCCGAACCATCGAACAGTGCATTCGGGAACAGGACCGGAAGTATCTGGTGGACATCCATTTTGAAATCTTAAAGATTCTGGAAGAGCGGGACACGGATGCCATCGCCCACACCCTGAAGCGAAGCTACAGTTACTGGGCCAACCTGCAAATGGAAGAAGAATAGCATTAAACGAATACAACCGTACACGAAAAGCCCCATCGATTTCGATGGAGCTTTTCGAGCAATTATATTATTATATTATCACTTGGCATATTACATCTTTTTCACGAGACGCTTGTAGAAGGTCAGAAGAATGAGACCAATTACCATCATAACAGCCAAGAAGATAAACAGGATGTGGTATCCCGCATTTCCGTATGTATCCAGAACTTTTCCGGCCAACAGCGGGCAGAAGAATTCCGGCATATATCCGATGGTGCAGATCAGGCCGATGGCGGTTCCGGACATGTACTTCGGAATTCCGCATTCATCGAACATGGAGAATACCAGAGAGTATGCGCCGTACATACCGAAGTAGATGCACGCACAGATACCGATAAATACCGCATTGGTCATGGATCTTGCGAAAATCAGAACCAGCGTGGATACCAGCATGATGCCCATCGTTCCGTACATTACGTTTGCTCTTCCAATCTTGTCTGCTGCCACGCCGCCGACAACGCAGGCTACCGGACGTACATACTGCGCCAGCATGGTGACCATGGCACCGGCTGCAGCGGTCATGCCCAAGTTCGCGGTTGCGTATGGGGTGAAGTAGTAGAACAGGATTGGCATGGTGTAGGAGCAGCATACTACCAGAGACAGCAGCCATACTACCGGCATCTTCAGCACCTGTTTTACGATTGCAAAGGAGAACTTGCTTTCATCCTCTGCACCATCGGAACCGGTCTGCAGCTTCTTCTCGTCCAGGACAAAGTACAGGCCGATACCCATTACGATGCAGACTGCGGAGTAGAAGATAACTACGCCGTTCAGACCTGCCAGATCGCTGGCCTTCTTGCTCAGTGCATTGAAGATGGCCAGGGTTACAGCCAGCTGCACTGCGTTGGTGATACCTCTGGTTGCATCCATGAAACCGTACGCCTTACTCTGCTCATCCTCATTTGCCAGAGAACGCAGAACCTTCAGCAGTGCCGGCCAGAATGCAAACAGAGAGGTGAATCCCCAAAGGAAGTAAATTCCCACCAACATGAGGTAGCTCGGGTGGAACAGGTGCAGCAATCCACCCAAACCGGTGAGGATCATGGATATGGTCATCAGCTTTCTTGCTGAAAACATGTCCGCAACCACACCGCCAAACAGATAGGAGCAGGCACCCATAATTCCGAAAATAGAACCAAACATTCCCATCTGTGAATTGGTTAATCCGTAAGTCTGCAGGTACGCATCGTAGTAGTAGGATCTGAAATACGGAAGTCCGTAGATCATGGTACCTGCAATAGAAATCAGAATTAATCTGAGCATATTCTTTTTAAGCTTTGATTGTGTTCCCATAATTGTGTCTCCTTAACTCTTCCCGGTTATACAAGAACCTTCTTGCCGTCCTTGATGACCAGTGCAACATCATTCAATTTTTCAATATCTTCATCCGGATTTCCCCGGAATACTGCCAAATTCGCTTTCTTTCCTGCTTTTATGGTGCCCACCCGATCGTCGATCATCAGGATTTCCGCATTGTACTTGGTCGCCTGAATCAACGTATCCTTCGGGTCCATTCCCAGCTTGTTCACACGAATCCGGAACTCGTAGATTCCGTTGCCGTGGCTGCCTTCGTAGACACCCGCGTCGGTAGCCCAACCCATTTTGATTCCCTGCAGGTAGGCCTCTCTCATTCCTTCATCCAGAACCTTGACGATTTTCTTGGATTTCTCCACGTAGTGCTTCGGCATTCCTTCCGGCCAATCCAGGAAGGAGTGCGGTGCGCTCAGTGTCGGCATCATAAAGCTCCGATCCGATGCCTTGTACATCTGCAAGCACTCATCGTCCAAAATAGTGGAATGCTCAATGGTACGAACGCCATTGCGAATGCACATCTTGATGCCTTCCGTTCCGTGGCAGTGCACGGATACCGGCATCTTCAAGAAATCTGCCATATCGCAAGCAGCTTTCAATTCCTCTTCGGTAATAATCGGAAGCCCCGGCTCCGCACCCGGATTCATAATTGCTCCGGTGCCCATAATCTTAATCCAGTCGGCGCCTCTCTGATACTGCTTTCGAATCGCTTTCCGGAACTCTTCCGGAGAATCCGCTTCCAGATACATGGTACCGAAGAAGTCGTTTCCCCTCTCTGTCGGCGAGATGATCTTTCCGCTGGCCAGGATGTCCGGTGCTACCACCGCGCCTTCCCGAACCGCTCTGGCGATGTCGATTACAATATTGTTTCGGTCACCCACATCCCGAACGGTGGTGTAACCCTGACGCAGGTTATCCTGTGCCAGCTTCAGCGCGGTCATGCTGCGGTATGCATCCGGCTGAACGTTTTCCTCGAAGGTGTTGGTACCCTTCAGGTCTAAGTGCAGATGCGCTTCGATTAATCCCGGAATCACGGTCATATCGGTCATGTCCAAAACCTCACCGGCATCTGCAGTTTTCGGTGCTTTAATTTCCTGAATAATTCCATTATCTATAACGATATCCGCTCTATCCGAATCGTATCCCTCGGTCAGTTCCGGGATGATTCTCGCGTTTCTCAATACAAGCATCTTTGTCGGTTCCTTTCTTCCGTAAAATCAATTTGCTCTGCAGTCTAAGGTTTCCGGCTTCTGTCACCGGAATAACGTCGAATCCATGAAAGGCGCAGGAGGCTTTGGATAAGCCCCCTCGCCTTAACTTGTCTATATAATAACAAAGAGAAAATCCCGGCTCAAATTCGGCTGCATTCACGTTTTTCAAAAATGGTTCGATTATTTTTTTCATATGATGAAAAAAACTTGCAAATGTGTTATAGTTGTCCTTAGTAATTTGCATACATCACATTTATTCATGAAATTCTTTCCAAAAGCGAAAGTTTGGATCGACATCAGAAGGGAGACATCTATGCAGCCATCATTTTACAGAACCCTCGGTCAAAAAATAAAAGCCTGCCGGAAGGCGAAGGGCATCACATTGACGGAATTGGCGGACACCATTCATCGGAGTCCCGCCTCCCTTTCCAAATATGAGAGCGGGGATGTGAACATCGCCATCGACGCTCTGGTGGAAATCTGCACCGCGTTAAATGTGGACATTGCGGAATTCCTGCCGGCCACCTACAGCGATCCGGACAATGTGGATATCCTGAAGTACAAAAAGCATTTTGTGGATCAACTGTACATCTACTGGTACAGCGGAGACGCTAAAAAGGTAAAGAGTGCACTCATCGAGAACTCTCATCCGTCCATGAAGTCCGTGCTGTATTTCGACACGGATACGAAGCATATGGAGTATCAGTCGGATTTCATCTATCACGGCGAAGTCACTTACTCCGATACCTGCATCATGTTCTACTACACCAATGAGGAACCTCCGTTTGATAAGATCTTTATTCGGATGCCTCTTCTCTTCCATAAGGACCATCCTCAGATGGGAATCATGTCCTGCATCTCCCTGTTCTACCAGGGAGTAACCGCCAAAATCATGGTATCCAAGAAGCCCCTCACCTTTACCCCGGAGCTTACGAAGGAGCTCTTCATCTCTCCGGAAGAAATTAAGGAACTGAAACGCAGCAACATGCTGATTATAAAATAGAAACACCGAATGAAAGGACCCCGTCGAAAATCGACGGAGTCCTTTCGGCTTATATTCTGATATGGTCACTTAGAATATTCAAAATTGTCTGAATTAGAGCGCGCCCTTTGCGTGCATCTTCTTGATGTAGCGCTTGTAAACGGTGAGAATCACCAGACCGATTACCATCATGGCTGCTAAGAATACGAACAGGATATGGTATCCCGCATTCCCGTACGAATCCAGAACTTTTCCGGCCAGCAGCGGGCAGATGAATTCCGGCATATAACCGATGGTGCAGATCAGACCGATGGCGGTTCCGGACATGTGCTTCGGAATTCCGCATTCATCAAACATGGAGAACGCCAGAGAATATGCCGCATACATGCCGAAGTAAATGCATACGCAGATACCGATGAACACCTTGCTGGTCATAGATCCCGCAAAGATCAGCACCAGCGTGGACGCCAGCATGATGCCCAGCGTTCCGTACATTACGTTTGCTCTTCCGATTCGGTCTGCCGCCACGCCGCCGACCACGCAAGCCACCGGACGAACGTACTGCGCCAGCATGGTGACCATGGCACCGGCAGCGGCAGTCATGCCCAGGTTTGCGGTTGCATACGGAGTGAAGTAGTAGAACAGGATGTTCATGGTGTAAGAACAGCATACTACCAGGGACAGCATCCATACCACCGGCATCTTCAGCACCTGTTTTACAATGGCAAAGGAGAACTTGCTCTCTTCCTCTTCCGCTTTGACATCATCTTTCTTTTCGGTTTCGAACTTTCTTTCATCCAGTACGAAGTACAGTCCAATGCCCATTACGATGCAAATGGCGGAGTAGAAAATTACCACGCCGTTCAGGCCTGCCAGGTCGCTGGCTTTCTTGCTCAGCGCATTGAAGATGGCCAGAGTTACCGCCAGCTGAACTGCATTGGTGACACCTCTTGTCGCATCCATAAAGCCGTACGCCTTGCTCTGCTCGTCCTCATTTGCCAGAGAACGCAGCACCTTCAGCAGTGCCGGCCAGAACGCGAACAGGGAGGTGAAGCCCCAGAGCAGATAGATGAATACCAACATCAGATAATTCGGGTGCAGCAGGTGCAGCAAACCACCCAAGCCGGTGAGGACCATGGAGACGGACATCAGTTTTTTCGGTGTGAAAATATCCGCCACCACGCCGCCGAACAGATAGGAGCAGGCGCCCATGATTCCGAAAATGGAACCGAACATACCCATCTGAGCGTTGGTCAATCCGTAGGTCTGCAGATACGCGTCGTAGTAGTACGATCTAAAATACGGCAATCCGTAGATCATGGTTCCGGCGATGGAAATCAGGATCAGCCGGAGCATGTTTTTCTTCAGTTTTGATTGTGTTCCCATAATACTCTCCTCACTTATTTAATTGTCGCTAAAAATAATTACTTTTCCCCTGAGGTTTCCGGCTCCGATTCCGGAACGGTCTGTTTCACGTCTCTCACCGGAATCACCTTGTTCTCCAATCCGGATTTCTTCCAGATCAGCAGGCCGGATACGATAATCAATATACTTCCGCCAATCAGCTCTGCTTCATAGATGATGTTTTCCTGCGTGCTTCCCATAATCGGAAGTGCAGAGCAGATGATGGCAAATACGCACAATGCGGTTACGGCATATGTAACGGTGGACGCCAGCTTCTTGTTCTTCGTCATCACATAGAGCCCATCCAAATCTTCTTTTTCCCGCTTAATCTTTCCGTATGCCAGGAACAGGAATACGTACGGGAACAGCGTGGTCAGTGCGGTCATGGTCACCAGCATGTTGTAGATTGCCTCCACTCCCGGCAGGTAGGACACGCCGATCAGCAGAACGGAGATCAGGGTAGCCTGGAAAACAATTGCTTTAGTCGGGATTCCGTGCTCATTCACCTTGGTAATCCGTTCCGAGAATACGCCCGGTTCCACGAATCCGAAGAGCATCTTGGTCGGCTGTGCGATGTACAGAACCAGTGCCCCCAATACGGACAGTGCGATTCCGAGTGCGATGACCTGAACGAACAGGGTTGGAATTCCCAGAAGCTCACAGGCACGAAGCAGTGCATCCAGCGTTCCGGTAGAAGACTGAATCTCCGAGGTCGGCAGCAGCATGGTCATGGCGATGGAACCGATGGCGTACAGCACGCCGATAATCGCCGCTGCGGTGCAGATTGCCCGCGGATAATTTTTCTGCGGATTCTCCATCTCCGAGATGAAGTTGGCAGCCAACTGAGCACCGGTGTAGGCAAACATAATGCTGGAAATCGCTACCAGGGAGTTCATGTTCAGCTTCGGCGTCAGCGTCGCAACGGTGAATACGGAAGCACTCGGCGCCTTCTTCAAGAAAACGATTGCCACAAAGCTCAGTACAATCAGGCATACCGTCGGCACCGTGGATCCCAGAGATCCCACGCTGGTGAAATACTTTCCGAATTCCATACCCTTCATGCTGGCGATGGACAGGATCCAAATGATGGCGATGGACATCACCAACACCAACAATTTGTTGTTGGCCAGCTCCGGACGTCCCACCATGTAGGTGGCATTTACCGAAAAGAAGGTGAGGAAGGATGCAAACCAGAAAATCAAGGCCGTCCAGTGCATCCAGGACACCAGGAATCCGTATTTGGTTCCGAAGGCCACCTTCACCCAATAGGCCAGCCCGCCATCGTGCGGATAGGATGCTGCCATTTCCGCGCACATCAGTGCCTGCGGTACGAAGAACAGGAACATCAATATTACCCACATCGGAATCGCACCCAGTCCCAAATACGCATCCGATGTGGATCTGGCAATCCAGCGAATTCCGTACAGAGCGGAAATGTTCAGCATAACCAGTTCCCAAAATGTGATTTTCTTGTTTTTCATAGTCCTTCTCCTTTTCTGTCTAATCCCTATTCTTTATAAAGCATAGGGGAGGCCGGAGTCCGCCTCCCCTATGCAAGCTGTTTTCTAGAGTCCGTTACGAGGAACGGTTACATCGTAATCCCTGTGGAATGCATGCTCTCCGTTGATGGAAGCATCCATGAATCCGGTAATGTAGAAGTTCTCTTTGTCAGCGGTCTGTACCACATCGATGTCGCAGTCGATTTCCCAGCCCGGACGACCGTTCTTCATCTTCTGGATGATTTCGTATCTTGCATCCGACGGATCGGAGTTGCTTACGGTCAGGATTCTCTTCAGGTTGTGCTCTACTACGGTGCCGATATCATCGAAGCGATAGATTCCTTCGCCGAATACGCCGCCCACACCGTCGGTGATGGATGTCCAGGAGTCGGTGAGCAGATCGTACGTAACCTGACGGTTTACCACACCTTCCTTCAGGACGGTCATCGGTGTCAGCGGAGCGCACTTCGCTTCCATGTTCGGGCCTTCGGTATCCTTACCGGTGAAGATCGGCAGTGTGAACTCTGCGGTGGAGAGATCCAGCTTCAGAGTTACCTTCTCCGGAGACGGCCAGATCATCGGCCAGAAGGAGTTGGCAATGGCCAGGCGAACTCTGTGTCCCTTCGGGAATACGTGTCCGCATACGTCCAGTGTAACGGTTGCCTTGTATTTCTTGCCCGGCTCCAGATATGTCACCTTCTCGTGTCCTTCCAGGTGAGTCAGGTTCATGAGGCCGTAGGATACTCTGGTTGCAGCGCCATCCGGATGAATGTCGCACAGTTCTGCATACAGGAATGCATTTTGCTTGTCTGCGGTGAACTCTACGGTGAATGTCGGATATCCGAAGATTTCGAAGTCCTCTTCGATTACGTCGGAATCGAAGGTCATTGCCATTCCGTCATCGCATCTCATATCTGCCGGGCTCTCACCCAGAACGCCGGCGCCCATCCACTCGTTGGCGAACAGTCCGTGGTTCTGAACGGTGGAGAGATCCACAATTTCTTCCTTTTCATTCTTCTCATCCTGCAGGTGACCGTAGGTCATGTGCAGTGTCTTATCGTTTACGTCAGCGGACGGCCAGCTTTCTACAGCAACCCAGCGTCCGTCGGAGATTGGGTGTACGGTTTCCGGCTTCATGCTGTCTTCCATCCATACGGTGATCTGCGGGCAATCCAAGGTATCGTTGTCGATGCCCTTCAGCCACTTATCCCACCATTTGGTTGCTTCACCCAGGTAATCCATTGCCGGCTGCGGCATTCCGTCGTGCTGGAATACGTGTGCCCACGGTCCGATGATGGCTTTTCTCGGAACGGACAGGCCTTCCATCAGAGTGCATACGCTGTTGGTGTAGGAATCGGCATATCCGTCCAGTGCGAATACCGGAACCTGAATGTCATCGTAGTTCACGCTGACGGAACCGTGCTTCCAGTAGTCGTCTCTGGTCTGATGCTTCAGCCAGTTCTCCGGCCACAGCGGCATTTCTTCCAATCTCTTAATGGATTCTTCATACCATGTATCCGGTTTGATTTCCTTATCGATTGGACGGCACATATATGCCAGCATGATGTTGCCCCACCAGAAGTTGTCGTTCAGGAGGCAGCCGCCCTTGTAGTGAATATCCTGTGTGTAGCGATCGTCTACGAAGCCGATGCAGATGATGGCCTTCAGCGGCTCCGGTCTTCTTGCGGCAACCTGGAGGGAGTTGAATCCGGACCAGGATTTACCCTGCATTCCGACGTTTCCGTCGCACCATGGCTGTGCGGCAATCCAGTTGATGGCATCGATGGCATCGTCCTGTTCCTGCTTCAGATACTCATCGTAGAAGCAGTCGTCGGATTCGCCGGCACCGCGCATGTCCACGCGGACAACGTTATATCCCATTCCCGCGAAGTATCCGTACATCGGTTCGTCTCTGCCTCTCATACCGTCTCTCTTACGGTATGGCTGGGTTTCGAAGATGGTTGGCAGCGGTTTGTCGGACTTTGGTTTCCACATACGTGCCGAACATCTGCATCCGTCGGACATCGGTACCCAGATATTTTCAATGACTTCCCACTCATACGGGAACTCTTCCCGGGACATTACTCTTTTCTGTTTAAATTCCTGTTTAGCCATAGTTATGTACCTCCTATGAATAATCTCTTCCTTGATTGTCTAAAGAATAACAAAATGTTTTCGGAGGTTCAAATGTGCCCACTCGCTTTAAATTCAAAATTGGCGGGTATTTTTTTTCATAGTGTGAAAAAAATATTGCCCTGTGGTATAATATTCCAAAAAGTATTTTAAAGCATCACAAATATTCATGACATTCTTTCAAAAAGTGAAAGTCTCAATTTAAATACAGAAAGGAGATACCGATGCAGGAATCATTCTACAAAACCCTGGGACAAAAACTGAAAGCCAGCCGAAAGGCGAAAGGAATTACCTTAACTCAGCTTGCGGAAGCCGTCCATCGCAGCCCCGCTTCCCTTTCCAAATACGAAAACGGCGAGGTGAACATCGCCATTGACTCTCTGGTGGAAATCTGTACCGCCCTGAATGTGGATATTTCGGAACTCCTTCCGGCCACGTTCATCGACCTGAAAAATGCGGATATCCTGAAATACGAGAAACATCTCATCGACCGGTTATACATCTATTGGTATAACGGCGAACTCAAGAAGGTAAAGAGTGCGATGATTGAGAATTCCCATCCTTCCATGAAGTCCAAGATTTACTTTACCACGGATGCCGAGGACTCCGAATACCAATCGGACTTCATCTATCACGGGAACGTCTCCTATTCCGACACCAGTATTACCTTCTATTATACCAACGAAGCGCCGCCCTTTGACAAGGTGTTCATCCGCATGCCGCTCCTTTTCCAAAAGGGCCGCCGCCAGACGGGCATCATGTCCTGCATCTCTCTGTTCTACCAGGGAGTTACCGTGAAAATTCTGGTCTCTCACGAACCCCTCACCGTCACCGACGAGATTCGCGATGAGCTGCTGATGACCCCGGAGGAAATCAAGGAATTGAAGCGCACCAATATGTTGATCATTAAGTAGAAAAAAAGCGCGCGAGAATCCCCTTTCGGATTCCCGTGCGCTTTTGTCTTCTGTCTCGTTTCCGGTTCTCGCTATCCCCTTCTGCCGATGGTTTCCCCCATCTTCACTTCCGTCTCGTCCCCGGCCCGGGTGGTTTCAAAGAATTTCTCCGTAACCGTCACGGTTCCCGGCTCCAGGAGCAGGATGATGGTGGATCCGCCGTAGAGGAACCGTCCCTTCTCCTGTCCTCTCTGCACTTCCGCCTCTTGATGGTAGTTATCAATCTTTCCCACCAGCATGGCGCCCACTTCCATCTGAAGCACATCGCCAAAGTTCTCGCTGCGGATGACCGTATACTCCCGCGCATTTTCCGTAAATACGGGAAGTTCCCGAAGGGCCACCGGCCGCACCGTATGCAGCACGCCCGGGATAAAAACATTTTTCGTTTTGCAGCCGTTGTCCGGATAGGCGTAGCGGTGGTAGTGATGCACGCACAGCCGGAAGACCAGGCAGGTGCCGTCCTCGTATTTTTTTGCCAACTCCTCGTCCCGAACCAGATCCCGGATGGAATACCGACTTCCTTTTACGGGAATCACCAGGGAGTCCGTAATGGGATAGGCGCTGAGGAGCCCGTCGCAAGGTGCCGGAAGCACTGCCGAATCCATGTTCACGGGCCGAAGTTCCGGACGAATGCGGCGACAGAAAAAGTCATTGAAACAACCGTACTCCTCGTCCAGATAATCGTTCATATCGATGTTGTTTTTGCGGATGAAGCGAGGAATGATGGGACGGGAAAGGGCGGAATCCATGAAGCGGCCCACGAACCGGGACAAACCCGGGCGGGTCAGCAACTTCAGGATGCATCGTCCCGGTACCGTCTGATATAAGAATTTCAGCATATCTCTTTTCTACCCCTCGTAATACATCCATGTAGCAATCAGGATGATGAATTCGATGGCACCGATTCCTACCATTGCCAGAATGCCCTTGGTATCCGGCTTTTTCACCGGGATTTTGGAGATGAACAGGAATCCCGTAACGGCCATGGCCAGGAAATAGATCCAGGTGATGTCTTTCGGCAGCACGTACTGGAACAGCAGCACCGTCGGGAAGATCAGCGCCGCGGAAGTAACCGGAAGACCTTCGTAATATTTGCGAACGCCCCCCTCCGTCTTCTGACGCTCTTCCTCTGCCACGTTAAAATAAGCCAGCCGAATCAGGGCGGCCAGGATATACAGAATTATCACCGCATAGCAGATGAAGAAGTACGGATGACTCAGCAATTTGTCCGCACCGGTGGGATCTCCCGCTTCGTAATTCTGCAGCACGACGCGCATCATGGCGCTGCCGATGCAGGCCGGAAGCACGCCGAAGCTCACCATATCCGCCAGGGAATCGATCTGAATTCCGAATTTCTTTTCCATCTCCGTGCGGTTCTTCTTGCTCCGAGCCACCTTTCCGTCGAAGGCATCACACAGTCCGCTGACCAGCAGAAAGAACACGCCGATGAAGGGATGGGCATGGCTGTACAGGGAAATCATAATTCCCGTCCCGGCCGAAATCAGGGACAGGTATGTCAGCCACACCGTATAATTGTAAAATCCAATCATTTTCTCAAACTCCTTTTTCTTCCCATAAAATACCCTGCCAGCACGATTAGCGCACTGGTAATAATGCATACGTAGAAGGAACAGCCCCGGCACAGCATCTCGATGGATGCCGCATCCCGGCCCAGAATCTCTCCGAATCCGTCCAGCATCAGGTAGTCCGCACCGCCCATTCCGCCCGGAATCGGGATGCTGTTGGATCCCAGCGCGGTAAAGGCCTGAACCACAAATCCTTCCACGGAAGTTCGGAACCCTTCTCCCAGCGCCATAAAAATCATAAACGTCACGCCGATTTGGGACAGCCGCTGCAGCAGATTGATGATAAAAATACGAATCAGCATCCGCCCGTGTCCGGCGATTTCATCGGAACACTGCTGGTATTCCGCCATTTTCTTTTTCAGTTTCGCCTGCTTCTTCGTGAGGTTGCTCAGGAGCTTCCGCTTTCCCAGCATCTCCATCACCCGGTCACAGAGCCGGTACAAGATTTCTCCCCGGCGAAGCAGCATGTAGAACAGCATGGACAGTCCCGTCATGATGAACCAGCCCACGACGATCAAAACTCTGGAGAACAGGGACATTCTCCGGAACAGATTGAAGTGAAACAGCACGGACAGGCTGCCAATGGTCAGCGTTGCCAAGGTGTACATTACCAAATTAATCAGCAATGCGGTGGTGCATGCCGGGAAGGTCATTCCGTCCCGAAGCATGAAGAACATGCTGGCCGGCTGTCCGCCGGAGGCGGAAGGAGTGATGGCGGAAAAAAAGACGTCTGCCGCCCCGTACACCGTCCCCTGCCGTTTCGCACTTTGGTATCCCAGCGTCCGACAGATGTGCACCAGCGCATATCCTTCAAACCAGATGTAGCCGAACATGCACAGCAAGCCGGCCGCCAGCCACAGCTTGTTCGCCCGGCTCAGATACGCCATCATGGTATCCAAGGAGAACTCCTTGCTTCCCGATGCAATCATCATTATCGTCAGTATGGCAATTCCCAGAGAAAGGAAACCCCACACTACTTTCTTTTTGTTCATACAGTTGCACCCTCTCTTTGAACATACAGTTTATGCGCCAACAGGAGCCCCATTTCTCCCGCGGCAATTGCGCCCGCCACGTCCAGCAGCACGTGCTGTTTCAGCAGCTGGGTAGACGCGAAAATCATTATCGTTGCCACCGCCGCCAAAGTCCGATACCGGGACGGCGCCTTCTTCATCTTCCGTGCACTGCGAAAGCAAATCCAACTTTCCAGGCAGTGGATGGACGGAAACAAATTGTCCGGCGAATCGATTCGGTACAGCAGCGCCACCAGCTGTTCCCAGAAGGACCCGTCGGCACCGATGACCGGCCGCACCAGGGTGGTGGGAAACACCACGAAACAGATGAGGCAAATTGTCTTCGCAATCATCTCTCCGACCAGATAAATGCGGCACATCTCCCGGCTCTCCCGGGCAATGAGAATAAAGCCAAGCACCCAGAACGGAAAGGCCAGAAAGTAGACCACGATCCAGTGCGGACAGAAGGGAATCATCCGATCCACCGCCAGTTGGATGGAGTGGTGTTTCATCCCGGAAGTGAACAGGCGAGTTCCGAAATACGTTATGCAGTTTAAAATAACCACCGCCGTCAGCAATCCCCAGGAGTACTCCGGCGCAATTTCTTTCAGTTTCTCTTTTATCATGACAAATATCTTCAGAATTACTTTTCCGCAATGATGTAATTATATATATAATCCGCTTTTGTTTCAACCATTCCCGCAAATCCTAAAGAAATCTTAATAATTATTAAGAAATTCCGATTTTTCCCGCTATCTAAAACTCACCGGACGCTGCCGGTGAGTGTTTTTTTGTTTTTACAGAATAATGCTTCCAATCAGATGCACCGCCCACGCAACGAGCCAGGCCACGACGCACTGGAAGATGACCATGAGTATGGCGGCTCCTCGGCCCAATGTCATTAAGTTAAGGTGACAGAAATAAGAGTTCTATATCATAAGTG
>ERZ1034984.529-NODE-529-length-42045-cov-11.497357_pt1 | contig 42045 bp, 51 predicted proteins | sample MGYA00520589_ERZ1034984 | MGnify/ENA primary metagenome ERZ1034984 (study PRJEB33766, sample SAMN09781790) | gut metagenome | biome: gut microbiome | host: Homo sapiens | place: Madagascar | study: EMG produced TPA metagenomics assembly of the PRJNA485056 data...
GGGGGGGGCATTAGCTTCTCCCATCGTGAAGGCCGTATTGGACGCTTTGGGCGTGTCCTATGTCGTGGAACAAGGACAAGACGATAGCGGGGCATGGTACAGACGATTTTCTAACGGTTGGGTGGAACAAGGCGGAACTGTAAAAAGGGAAGCAGTTGATAATTATCCTGTAACGTTTCCCGTTGAGTTTTCCTCTACCGACTATTACATCACAACGGGATCGGAAAATATTTTTCATAACTTCACCCCGTCTGTTGTTGTGGCGGCTAATACCTTTACAACAAGCGGCTTTACATTCAATGTTGGCTCAGCATGCAATGTTGGACATTGGGAAGCCAAGGGCTTCGCCGCTTAACCCTTTCAGCCCCTCAACCGAGGGGCGTTCTGTTATTCGCAGCGGAAATTGATTGTTGCGGTGGCCGACAAGCCTTCGTCAAAGTTTCCGTCTTTGTGCCAGCTTTGTAGCAAAACGAAGTCTTTGTTTTTGGCTTTACAGAAGGCATTGGCCTTTTTGATCAGTTCAATTCTTACCAAGCCTGCATTGTCTGTTGCCCAGTATGAATCGCCGGCCAGAGAGTAGGCCCCATTTCCTATTGGGACAATTTCCGAAGAATTGCCCATCGTATTGCATCCACTTAAAAGTGCAATCAAAGCAAGAGCAAGAGTAAGTCTTTTCATTTTTCACCTCAGATGTTTCTCTCAGTTTATCGCCTGTGCGCGTGTGCAGGCAACAGGGATTCACAATCCCCAGCATGAAACTGAAAGCTATTTCCTTCAACGAACTCTTCGATCATCCGCTCTTTGCCGATCTCTGCATTGAGTACGCCAAAGAAAGTGGAAACGATGATCTTGGCTTGGCCCTTCCCAGTACCGATTTGTACAAGGCATTGGAGGCAGCCGGTCGTTGTTTCTGCATCAGTGCCTTTGACGGTTGCGACATGGTTGGCTTTGCGGTGCTAATGCTTAATGATCATCCTCACTACTCAAAGACAGTGGGTATTTGTGACGCGATTTTCGTCAAGCGCGAGCATCGTCAAGGGCCGGCAGGGCTGAAGTTGATACGAAAGGTTCAGGAAGTAGCAAAAGAGAAAGGCGTGCCGGGTGTGTATTTCACGTCTCCGGCTAACTCAAGATTGTCAAAACTCTTTGCCCGGTTGTTCAAGGAAACGGATCGTACTTACTGGGCAAAGGTTAAGGAGTAAGAGAAATGGGATTGGGAGCAGCTTTGATCGGTGCGGCGTTGGTGGGCGCGGGTGCGTCCATGTATTCGTCCAATAAGCAAGTGAAGGCCGAGCGCGCGGCTAGCAAGCAGGCTGAACGCCGGCAGCAGAAAGTAGCTGAACAGGCTCGTGCTGACGAGCGCCGACAAAATCAGAATTCTGCGGACATTTCGGGCATCCTCGATGCGAATATCAATTCAGCTTTGTCGGGCGGCTCTACGCTTTTGACGGGCGCGGGCGGTGTCTCGAATGATCGCTTAAATCTCGGTGCCGGCAACAAGTTAGGTTAATTGGTGGGGTAAGTCACTATGGATCGCAAGGATTTGCGTGATTCGATTCTGCGCCGCTGGACGCAGTTGAAGCAGGAACGCGAGCCGTATCTGTCGCAGTGGCTTGCGATCTCTGAGTTTATTACGCCAGCTTCGGGAAAGTTTCTCGATTCAAGCACAGGCCACAATGACACGGCCCGTAGCCGTTGGAATCGTATCTATAACAACACGGCCACGCGTGCCGCCAATATTCTGTCTGCCGGCCTCATGTCCGGTATGACTGATCCTTCAAGCCAGTGGTTTGCATTGACGACTGGCGACCCGGATCTGGACGCCAACACGTCAACAAAAATCTGGATGGATCAGGTGCAGCGCATCCTTGAAATGTCCTTCCAACGTACAAACACCTATCAAGCGCTTCATCATGGTTGGCGTGAAGTGGGAACGATGGGCGTTTTGGCCAATGTCATTATTGAGGATCCCATTGACGGCTTCTACTGTAATCCGCTCGTGGTTGGAGAATATTGCATTGGCGTGAACTATAAGGGCCAGCCCGACACGCTTTATCGCCGATTCACAATGACGGTGGCGCAACTCATGCAGCGATATGGTCGCAGCAAACTGCCTTCATCTATTGTCAATCAGTACGATCAGAATCAGTACGATCACAAATACCGTTTGATTCATGCGATTGAGCCGCGCTTTGAGCGTGATACGAGAAAGATTGACAATCTCAATATGCCGTGGCGATCTGTCATCCTATTGCTTGGTGATGACGAAAAGAATTGCGGTGTTTTAGAAGAATCGGGTTACAACGAATTCCCTGCGGTCGTGGGTCGTTGGGGTGCTTCGGCGTCTGACGTCTATTCTGAAGAAGCACCGGGTATGGTCGCTTTGGGTGACGTTCGCCAGCTCAATCATCAGGAACTTCAAAAGGGCAACGCGATTGACTACGCGGTCGAGCCGCCGCTAATCCTCCCGACTGACGCCAAGGACAATCCGATTGATTTCCTCCCGGGCGGCCGTACTTATATCAACATGGCGGGCGCTCACAATCAAGTGCAATCGGCTTGGAATGTGCCTTTGAACATTACGCCGCTTGCCCAGAACATTGCCGAGGTTCAGGAACGTATCAATCAAGCGTTCAATGTGGATATGTTCCTCATGTTCGCCGGTGCTGCACGAGCCAACATGACGGCAACCGAGGTCGCCGAGCGTCACGAAGAAAAGCTCATGATGTTGGGACCTGTGCTTTCACGTTTGAATCAAGAAGTCTTAAAACCCTTGATCGAGCGTGCTTTCAACATTCTGCAGCGTGCCGGACAGATTCCGCCGCCTCCGCCAGAGTTACAAGGCCAGACATTGAGCATTGAATATACGTCAATGTTGGCTCGCTCTCAGCGCGCGATCCGTGCTCAGTCGCTTACAAACTTCTTAGGCATGGTTGGCCAAGTGGCTCAATTCAAGCCTGAAGTGCTTAACAAGATCAATGCGTTCCAAGTGGCCAATGAGTACGCTGACTATTACAGCGTGGCGCCGTCTGTCTTGGTACCGGATGACGAAGCCAATGCCCAGCTGCAAGCGCAACAGCAGGCTCAGGCCCAAGCCGCTCAGGGCGAACAAGCCGCTCAATCGGTGGACGCTTTGTCGAAATTGGGCAAGATTCCTGCGGGCAATGAAACAATGGCTGGGCAGGCTATCGAAGGCTTGCAACAGTTAGGAGCGGGCCAGTAAAGAAGTCTTTTCATAGTAAACAGTGCAGAGTAATTCTCTGACGCCTCTACGCCGGATTGGTTGAAAAACCGTCCGGCTCTTTTTTTGTGCGCGTGTGCACGTTTTCGTCTCAGACAATTCCTCACATGAAAAACAGAGACCCTTTTGATTTAGCCGCGATTGAAAAAGATCGCGAAGAAATTGAGCTTGAGAGACAGCGGGCGATCACTCGCATTCGTCTTTTACTCAAGAACGTCATGCAAGACAAGGACGGGCGCGAGCTCGTGTTCTTCATGCTCGATCTTTCACAGTGCGACACGGTGTCTTTCAACACCAACGCGCTGACGATGGCTTTTAACGAAGGCCGCCGATCCTACGGCTTAGATCTCAAGCGTCTTATTGATCCTGAACTTTATCAACTCATGTTGAAGGAAAGTTATGAGCGAACAAGAAACAAGCGCAGCAGCCGAAACGACAAATGAAGCGGGCGCCAACGGCGGTGAAAACGGGCAAGCCACACCCGCCGCATCGGAAGGCAACGAAGGCCAATCCCAGAACGCAGGAACAGAAAACCTGTTGACGGGGGCCAAGCAGTCTGACGGTGAAGGTTCCGAAGGAAATACCGGTGAAAAGAAGGCTGAAGGCGGTGACGAGAAATCCAAGGAAGGCGAAAAGAAGGAAGAGGCCGAACAAGGCGCTCCCGAGCAATACGAGGAATTCCAAGCGCCCGAAGGCATGAGCTATGACGATCAAGTCATCGGTGCTTTCAAGGACGTGGCAAAGGAACTCAATCTGAGCCAAAAGCAGGCCCAACACCTTTTGGATAAGTGTGCGCCGGTTATTGCTCAACGCCAGATTGAACAAATCAAAGCCGTTTCCGAGCAGTGGATTGAACGAACCAAAGCTGACAAGGAAATCGGGGGAACGAATTGGACGCGCGCGGCAAGTGACATTGCCCGTATCCGTGACCGATTCGGCGTCAATGCGGACGGAAAGATGGATCCGGATATTGCCGAGTTCATGCAAACGCCGATTGGCAACCACCCTGGGCTTTTGAAGTTGCTTGCCCGTGCGGGTCGAGCTGTCGGTGAAGCGGATTTCCCTGTTGGCGACGCCAAACCAGAAAGAAACTCCTTGGCTGCTCTTTACAAGAACTCAAATCTTAAATAGGAAGTAGAAAAATGGCTGTGATTTCTAATCAAAATCTGACGCTGGCTGATGTCGCAAGTCGTGTTGATTCCTCTGGCGCGACATTGGAAATTGTTGAGGCCTTGAATCAATTTAATCCGATTTTGGATGACGCTCCGTTTATCGAATGCAACCAAATCGAAGGGCACAAAACCACGATTCGTACTGGTCTGCCTGAAGTAACGTGGCGTAAGGCCTATGGTGGTGTGCAACCTTCTAAGTCTAAGACGGCTACGGTTGTCGAAAAGACGGGTAATTTGGAAGCCTATGCTGAGCCGGATTGCGACGTTGTCGATTTGAACGGCGGCACAAACGAAGCACGATTCAATGAAGATATTGCTTTCTTGGAATCAATGGCCCAAGAAATGGCAACGACTTTATTTTATGGCGACATTAAAAAGACGCCTGAAAAGTTTGAAGGTTTGGCCTCTCGTCTTTCTTCCAAGAAGGCGGCCTCCGGCTCGCAAATCATTTTAGCCGGTGGTTCTTCTGGTTCTCTGACTTCTTGCTATTTCGTGGGCTGGGATAAGTTGGCTTGCAAGATGCTTTATCCGAAGGGAACTAAAGCTGGTCTTAAATCTACCGATAAGGGTCAAGTCACGGTTAAGGCTGCCGATGGTGGTCAATACGAAGCATACCGCACACACTACAAGTGGCAATGCGGCCTTTCTGTGAGCGACTGGCGTGCCGTTGCTCGTGTGGCCAACATTGATGTGGATGATTTGATTGAAGGCACTGGTACTTTGGCTAATGGCAAATTGATCGAATTGTTGATCCGGGCTAAGAATCAAATTAAGCCTAAGTACCGCCATAACGGCGTTTTGTACGTTCCGACTGAAGTTAAGACGTATCTTGAAAATGCCGCTATGAATAAGTCCAGTGCCGCGCTGAGATTGGTTGAAGCCGCTGATCAATTATTGGTCAAGTTCTTTGACTGGACGATTAAAGACTGCGATGCAATCAGTCTCGAAGAAACGGCTGTTGCTAGTGCGTAAATAGGAGAAACAAATTATGTTTATGGATAGTTCTTTAGAGTTCTGCAAAGAATTGGCATTGGATGCCGCCTCGAAGGATTCAACCAATACTCTTGACTTGGGCGATACACAGCTCTTGTCGGTTCCTTTGGCGTTAGTTTTCTTGGTTAGCGGAGCTCCGTCTACTGCCAAGGCTACGACAGTTTCAGTTCAAGGATCTGACGATAACTCCGACTTTGCGGAATTAATGAGCTTCAAGATTGCTGAAGCAGACATGGTGGCCGGCAAACACATCAATATGCTTTTGCCGTTGAGCTTCCCGCGCTATCTCAAGCTGACGATTAAGCCGACGGCGGCTGACAGCAATGCCAAGGTTTCTGCTTTCTTGACTACCAGTCCGGATACGCCGCGAGAAAAGGCAGATTTCCCGTTTGCTTCAACAATTGCCTAATGGCTGATTGAGTAACTGATGGAGGTGGGGGCTTTAATCGGCCCCCATATTTATATATGGCAACCAATGTTGATATTTGTAATCTTGCGCTCAGTCAGCTCGGCGAAAACGGGCAAGTTACGGCTTTAGACCCGCCGGACGGATCTGACTACGCGGCGCATTGCTCGAACTACTATCCGATTGCATTGCGAAAACTCTTTGAAGAATTTGATTGGAGCTTCGCTCAGACGCGCGCCCGACTTAACAAACTGGCCAGTTTTGATACAAGCCTTTATGCGTACAAGAACGCTTACGCATTGCCATCAGATTGCGTGCGTGTGACGAGAGTGGCCGAGGCTAAAGAATTGGATAGTGTCTGTCCGTTTATTACCGAGTGGCCACGCAACTATGAAATCCAGTATTCCAAGACGACCGATAACAAAATCCTGCTGACGGACGTGGATAACGCGGTCCTTCAGTACACAATCTACAAAGACGCACCGGCTATCTTCCCGACTTACTTCATTGAAGCGCTGGTGCTCTGCCTCGCGGTTTACCTTGTCGGGCCATTGAAGCGCTCGGACGCTGCTTCGACTATGGCGCAGAATCTTCGTCAGGCCTACCAGAATGCTTTGAGTGAGGCTAAGACAATTGACGCTCAGAACGCCGCAAGACGCAAGTATCCCTATGTTGCTTCTCAATTACGTGCGAGGTGGGTTTAATCATGGCCGTAAAAGTTTTTCAGCGATCATTTAACGGCGGTGAAGTCTCGCCCTCGATGTTTGCACGTATTGACGATGGGAAGTATCAAACAGGTTTGGCCAAGTGCACAAACTTTCTAATTGAGCCACAAGGCCCAATCACAATGCGCCCGGGTTTTGCTTATGTCAATAAGACGAAGCAGCAGGACAAACCGCCCAAGCTCATTCCGTTCACATTTTCCACGGATCAGACGATGGTGCTTGAGTTTGGGGATAAGTACATTCGTTTCCATACGCAGGGCCAGACGCTTTTAGATGACGATGGCGATCCTTATGAGGTGGTGACGCCTTATTCCATTGATGACGTTTTTGATATTCACTATGTGCAGTCTGGTGACGTTCTGACGTTGGTTCATCCTCAGTATGCCCCTCGTGAGTTAAGGCGCTATGGCGCTACGGATTGGCGTTTGGTTGAAATCAATTTCTCCTCAATTTTGTCAGCGCCAACTAATGTTGAGGTTGTCAAACACGGTTCTGGCGGTGGTACGTACAAGCGAGAGTATTGCGTTACGGCTTTATTGAAGGACGGTTCCCAAGAATCAGCCCGTAGCGATTCGGTCATTCTTGACTGTCAGCCATATGGGGACGGCGCCTACAACGATATTTCGTGGGACGCGGTAGAAGGTGCGGGTATGTACCGTGTTTATCGTAACGAAGGCGGTGTCTGGGCCTACATTGGCCAGACAGATACTCTGTCAATTCGTGACGAGAATATTGATCCGGACGCCTCAATTACGCCGCCGATCTATGACGAGGCTTTTACTCAAGCAGGCGGTATTACGGCCGTTGAGGTTCTTACGCAAGGCGAGGGTTACATTGGCCGAAGAGGCATAGATAGTCATGAAGATTTGGGATACAGAGAGGATGGGAACGGTGGCTATAACGCCTATTATTTCCCTCTGCCTTGTGGTGTTGGTGTGAGCCATCCGGAAAACATGACTGTCAAGGTGGTTGATACCGAAGGTGAAGGAAGTGGCGCTGTCGCGCGGGCAAGCTATACGGCTAGCGGTAACACTTGGTACATTTCGAGCATCACGATTCTTAATCCCGGTCAGGGATACGTAAAACCCCGCGTTGAATTCTGGGCTCATTTTTCAAATGGTTCACACACGGTTGATGTACTCAGTAATTACGTATGGTGCTTTGTTGAGCCAGATTCGGCCGGCATCAGTTTAGTTGTAACGGATACAACAGGATCAGGGGCTTCCCTTTTGCCGGTTGTCTCGGATGGAAAGATTACGGCGGTCAATGTTGTAACAGCCGGCACAGGCTATACCGATCCAACAATTACGGTTCAATCGACTTATGGTAGCGGCGCGACTTTTAATGCAACGGTTTCAGAATCGGGTGACTTTCCCGGGGCGGTTACTTATTTTGAACAACGCAGATGGTTTGGCGGTACCCTAACACGACCTAATAACGTTTGGGCTACTAAGTCAGGTACCGAAAGCGATATGTCGTTCTCCCTGCCAAGCCAAGACGATGATCGTATTGCAGTACGCGTGGCTGCGCGTGAAGCTAATCGAATTCAGCACATGGTCCCATTGGCACAGCTAATGCTTTTAACCTCTTCGGCAGAGTGGCGTGTGTCTCCATTGAACTCAGACGCTATTACGCCATCTTCAATGTCGGTTCGGCCGCAATCTTACATTGGCGCAAATAATGTTCAGCCATTGGTTGTGTCAAGCATTATGTTGTACGCTCAAGAGCGAGGCGGCCATTTAAGAGAGTGCGGCTACTCTTATGAAGCCGGTGGCTATGTGTCAAACGATATTTGTCTTAGGGCGCCACATTTATTCGATAAGAAAAATATCGTGGATTTGGCTTATTCAAAAGCGCCTTGGCCAATTGTTTTTTCAATCAATAATGATGGCCAATTGATTGCTCTAACGTATGTTCCGGAACAACAAGTCGGTGCGTTTAGCGAGATTCAAACAACCAATGGGCGTTTCCGTTCTTGCTGTGTTGTTTCTGAAAGTGACGAAGATATTCTTTACTGCGTAGTTGAACGAATTATTTCGGACGTTAAGCATTATTACATTGAAAGAATGACGGAACGGCAATATTCCGATCTGTACAAAAATAACTTCCTCGATAGTTCAGGAACATATATCGGTGAGCCTAAAACGGAAATTACAGGTTTGACGTGGCTCGAAGGGATGGAGGTTTCCATTGTCGCTGATGGTTCAGTTGAGAAAAGGCAAGTTGTGACGAACGGAAAAATTGTTCTCGAAGTCGCCGCAAGTGTTGTCCACGTAGGTATTCCGTATCAGGCAGAGGCTCAGACACTACCGGTTGCCGTTGCTTTGCAGGACGGCTCCTACGGTTCCGGCCATCAAAAGAACGTCAGGTCTATGAGTTTCCGCGTGGTTAATTCGAGCGGTATTCAGGCCGGGCCGGACTTCAATGATCTGACGGAATATCCTGCTCGCTCAACGGAAAGCGCGGGCAGTCCGCCTAATCCGATCACGGACGAAATTGATCTGCCCATTTCTGGACGATGGAATCGAAGCGGTCAGGTTTGTATTCGTCAGGCTTATCCGTTGCCAATGAAGATTGTTTCCGTGACGACTACGGTTGAAATTTCGTAAGAGTGGATGGAGCCAGTCTCCTATGCGCGTGTGCACGAAATCGAAAGATAAAGTGCTGCGCGTGTAGGAGATTTTTTTATGGCTTGGAACGATTTAACCAGCGGTCAACAATTCGGCTACGGCTCCCTGATTGCTCAAGGGATTGCCAACACCGTCAACGCTTTTGGCTCACTGAGCATAACGCGTCATCAGAACGCGATTGCCCAGTCGCAGGCCAACATTGCGCGTCTTAATGCTCAGATGATGGAGTGGCAGGCGCAAAGCCGACTTCATGCCAATACCAAAGATCAGATACGCCTCACGATGCAAGCGGGGCAAACGAAGGCGAGCCAGCGTGCAGCATTAGCCGCCAATGGCATTGCTGTGGGCGAAGGTTCGGCAGCCGAACTTCAAGCCTCAACCGACATTATCAAAGAGATTGATTCCAATCAGATGACGGCCAACGCCCGCCGTGAAGCGTGGGGTATGCGTATGCAGGCCGCCAATTACGAAGGTCAAGCGCTCATGGCCGAGGCGCAAAAGAAAAACAAGTGGGACGTGTTTGGAACGACCCTTTTGGGCGGCGTGTCTCAAGTGGCCAATTCGTACATGCTCTACAACGCTTACGGACTTTTTGATCCGGCCGAGCAAAGTCCGGCTCCCATTATTAACAAAAATATTCGATTTGCGGGGTAACGCACTATGCCAATGGTTCCAACTTTCCAAGGAAATATCCCTCGTGTCCGAGACAATGGCGGCTCTGGCATGGTGTCGGCTCAACCGGTAACTCCTCGCACCGACTACGCCGCTGTCATGCGTGAGGCCATGAAGCCGATCAATGACACAGCCAACGCGGTGTCCGAAGCTCTGAAAATCAATCACGCCCGGACGGTCAAGGCTGAGAGTGATGACGCTGATAATCGTGCAATGGCTGTTGCAGATCAGCTTATGTACGACCCTGAAAATGGCTATATGGCCAAGCAGGGTAAGAATGCTATGGAGGCCTATCAATCCACAATGGAGAATTTGAAGGCTGAGTTTGACAAAATCGTTGGAGGTTTACAACCTGCTACTCGTGATGCCGTCGCTTCTCGTATTGCAGACCGCTATCAAAGCGCTTTGCGTCAGGCGACACAGTGGAACGCACAGCAAACAAAAAATTACCATTTGAGTAGCTCACAAAGTTCAGTTGAGGCAAGTATTAAGGATAGCTCTAACCATTATGCGGACATTCCTTATCTGAATAAAACCTGGGCAAGTATTGTCCAGCAGCTTGAGTATCAGGCTCAGATACAAGGCCTTCCCCCTGAAGCCACTAAGCTACTTAAAGACAATACCTATGACTTGTTCCAAGCCCAGCGTTATCAAGTTTGGGGCGAGGATGATCCTGATACTGCATTCAGAAACTTTACTCAGAATGATGCGGGATTAAGCGCAGATATTCGGCTAAAGATTAGAAATGGTCTGTTTGCTAAGGCTAAGGGTTCTTTAGCTCTTGATTTGGTCACGTCCGGAAGCGACAACTGGCTTAATAAAGATGCCAAAACGGGGGATCCGTTTATTGACTCTTTGCCTATTGATGAGCGCGTTGAAATCATCAGTTCCGCATCAAAGCTCAGAAAGGCAGCAGACACTCAAGCTCAAGCCTCAATCAAGTCTCTCGTTGAGGAAAACCTAGCACAGGCTGAGGTTGGCGTTCCCAACGAAATGCTCACCCAGGACGTATTTGAAAGCCAACTGGGCGAAGAAAAAGGAAGAAAGCAGTACCTTGAGTATGCGGCTAATTATCGTGTCGCACAGTTTAAAGCGGGAACAGCCGGATTAACGAACGAAGATATGGATCGATTGGTTAGCGAGATTCGTCCAAGAGAGGGAGATCCGGATTTCGCTGAACGCTTGAAGTTGTCGAAGTCGATGAAAAAGGCCGTTGATGAGATTAAGGAAGCTCGAAGTGAGGATCCTATCCAGTATGCAATGGACAATACATCGGGAGACATTCCGGCCATTAATGATTGGTCTCAAAGCTCATCGTTTAAAACTGTTACATCACGACTAGGTGTGGCTAGACAGGTCTCGCAAATGTATGACACTCCGGATTCTTTGTTTACTCACGATGAATTAAAGGGATTGACCGATCACTATGACGCTTTGGATGCACAGTCCAAAGTGGTTTTCTTAGGTAACTTGTACAAATCAATGCAAGAGCCTACCCCTGTTATTGATGATTATGGGGAATTACAAATAAAACTAGGTTCTCCTGAGTACGGAATGGGTGCTTTGATAGGACAGCTCACCGATGAGAATATAGGTTCTCAAATGCGCACCGCATTGATGCTTATGACCGATAACAATCCCAACATGGGTAGTAAATACATTATTGGTAAACAGCGGTTAGCTGATGGGAATGCGATCGTTAACGAAAAGGCAGCTGGGGACTTGGCTTGGTTCAATCAAAAGATTGGAACCGATGATGAAAGCGCCGGTGTTTATGACAGGGAAGATGATTTAAAGATTGCTCAAGACGCTTTTGTAGGGGTGTACGCCTTTAATCAACAGAGTGTTGCGACAGTGGAAGATACTTTTGAAGAGTGTTTTGGAGAGGTCGCTGATTGGAACGGCAAAAAGATTCTGTTGCCACGCCGTAAAACCAATAACAAAGTTTATGCAGATGACTCATGGTTCACCAAAGACTTCAATGATCTGGTAGACGATTCCATTAAGCGCCTTGAGAAGGAAAGCGGAGAGATTATTTTCCAAGGGGAGCGTTACAAGAAGGCAGATTTTGCAAAGCGTCTTATTAAGAGTTCACAGTTTCAAACCGTTGGCAACGGCCGTTATTACATCAAGAATAAGAACGGAAGCGGCTATGCCCAAAACCCTGACGGCAGTTACTTTGTTTTGGATGTGTTAGCAAAATGAACTATGAATTAACCAGACGAACAAAACCGGAACCGATCCCTGAACATTTGCCTTTGGTCAGCGCCTCGGATCAAATGAGCGCAATAGAGCCCAAGTGGTATGAAGGGATGGGGGAGGCTTTATCTGACATCATTCCTAATGCGGTGATTACCTCAACGTCATCCGCTGTTAGCGCGTACGAAGGTTTCTTTGGCGAAGATGCAATCAAGGCTCAATTAAGAAATTCGGCCTTAGAAGCTCAAGAGCTTGGTGTCAAGATTGACGATGTGGAAGCCTTTGTTGATCGTCAGTACAAAAGTCTTGATACAGGCAGTAAACGGCTTCGCCAGTTGGCAAAGGAAGAGTACACGCCAAGCGAGTCTGCTACGGGTGTCGCGGGCCAATTGGTTTTTGGTGTAGGTACAGAGTTGACCAAAATGGCTATGTCCACTCCATTTGGCCCAGCAGCTCCCGGTATTTACGCTGCCAATACCGGCATCCATCAAACACAAAGTATGTTGGATGAGGGGGTAGATAAAGAAATTGCTCTTTTTGTGGGGGGTGTCACGGCATTGACTTCGGGTGTTGGTATGACAGTACCTATGGCAATAGGCAAGACCAGACTTCAATCCGCTTTAGCCGGCGCTGCTATCAACGAGGGTATGTTCGTGAGCGAAAACGCCACGATTAAGTACATCCTGGATAATGGAGATTATGGTGATATTGCTCAGCGCTTTGATCCCTGGGATCCTCTGGGCTCGGCTATCAATGTCATCACGGGTGGTGCTTTTGGTTATGCGGCAGGAAGGGGCGCCAGGGCAGAGGCGAATGGTCAAGCTGAACCCAATGCCCTCGATACCAAAACTAAACAAATTGCACGCAAGCCGATTGATTTAACGCACGCCATTGTCGATGCGGCTCGAACGAAATACTTTGCCAACCGTGTGTATCAGGATCAGCCCGCGCCCAAGGCTAGTGCACGCTTAACCACCCAATCAAAGCAGATTGAAAAGAGCACTAGAGAAGCATTGGATAATGGAGAGAAGGTCAACATTTCCAGACCAATTGCTGATGCCGACCGTGTTGAGCAAGAGCAGGTTCGCCTCGTTAACTCCATGCATGATGTGATGCAGCAGTACGAAGGCGATCCCTTGCAACTTTTTATGACAATCGGAGATGATCCGCAGATAACTGTTCGCAGAGGAAAGATTTCTGCTGGAAAGAAAGGGCGTTCAAAAGGGTATAACGAAAATGCAGAATTAGGTACAGACTTTGGTTTAGTGAAGATCGCTGTCAAGCACTTTGATGAGGAAACGGGTATTTACAAAGTGACAGATGATGATTTACGTAAGATTCCCGTTATTGTTCGCGAGTTTGAACCTGCTTTTGTTGCCCAAAATGGTCAAAAAACTTGGCGTGTCTTAGATGAAAATGGCAGAGAGATCGTTGTTGCGAGCAAGAAATTTAATGAAGTGAATCCCAACGAAAACACTTTGTTAACAATTTTTATTCAACATCCAACGAAAAGAAGAAAAAACACTCCGCTCTCAGAAAGAAAAGCAAACGCCGCGAATCCCACGGATGAGTTAAAAACCCCCGCCGTGGATACACCTGAGCGCCTTCCTCTTGGCTCTCGATCTGCCCGTCCCACCAATGAAGCGGAACGAATCACTACCCAGGGTCGCGGCATCGCTGACAGCTCGGATGCTGCGAATCCCTCAGATGAGTTGAAGCCCCCCGCTGAAGATACTGCTGCGCGCCTTTCAAATGAACTTAGCTCTCGACCGTCTGGCTCTCTGGATTCACAGGAGCGGGTCACTACGCAGAGTCGTGGCACTACCGAACCTGATTCCAATATATCAGAAAACAAGGGGATTTTGGAGAAAGCGGTTGATTCTGTAAAGCGTTGGTTCTATGGGGAAGGTGATGAACTTGACGAAGTGGAAGCTCCGGAAGCGCCGTCACGACTCGAACAAGAGGGACTAACAAAAGAGGCTACCGGCATCGAAGGTCAAGAACTGCTAACCAAAGAGCTGGATACTGTGGTGGATTACCGAGAAGATGGAACACCTATTACCGGACGTGAATTGATTGAATCCGAAACGATGGCAGCAGATGAAATTGATAAGTTTGCCCAAATCATGCCTGAAGCTGCCGAGTGTGTTTACCGTAACAATGGAATTATGTAACCATGCCGAGATTAAAAGCGGAATGCGAACTGATTATTAGCGAACTTTTGGGTAGAGACATCAAACCCTCAGAATCGGAGCAGTTGATTCCGGGATTAAGGGCAAAGATGGCCCAATTACAAAATGCCGATCCAAAGGCTTATGCGGGGTGGACAAAGCAAACCCGCATCCAAAAAGCGGCGGAGTTGTTTGCAGCAGATTTGAAGGCAGATGCCGATGCGATAAAACGCCGAGCCGTTATGCAGGTCAGAGCGGTTAATCGTAACCTTGAGCAATACAAGTCCAATGCCAGCCATGGTTATTACGGTCATAAATCTGTCGCTCGCATGTTAGAGCTTGGGTACAGCAATACCAAGGCTGTACGCTCGGAGTTTGCAGGTCAGATGATTGATGCGCTCAAAGCTATCAATACAAAATGGCTCGGCATGTTAGAAGATCCGAAATCGGCTTTGGCTATTGTCAAGGAACTTTGGGGCGAAGACTCTGGTAATGCAGCGGCCAAGGCGGCCGCAAAGGATTTCCGAGAAATCTTCGAAAAGTTGCGCCAACGCTATAACGATGCAGGTGGGGACATAAAAAAGCTTGAGGGCTATGCCATGCCTCAAACCCATGACGTCTATAAGCTTTTGCATGCCCTAGACATGATTGAAGCTCCCAAAACAAGCGCTCGCAATGCCCAAAGAATTAAAAGGTTGGTTAAAAGACAAAAAGCCCCGACTATGGAAGAAAACAGGCGCGCTTGGGTGGACTTCATTACGCCATTACTGGATCGCTCAAAATATATTGATCCTGAAACCGGGCTGACTTTAAACGATCAGCAGTTTGACGAAATGTTGACGAATGCGTTTATGACGTTGGTCACGAACGGCAATACGGAAGAATATGGCTCTAAGGTGGCAGGAAGAGGCGGCGGTCGAGCTAGCCGAGGTTCAAGACACAGAGCGCTTCACTTCAAAAACGCTGACGCATACATGACCTATGAAGCCAAATTCGGCCGAGCCAATGTCATGAATACCATTGTGTCGCACGTCAATTCCATGACGAGAGACATTGCACTTTTGGAAACGTTCGGACCCAATCCCAACGCGACAGTCAATACTTTGATGAGGACGGCTGATGCTGATACGGATCATGCGATCGCGACTTTGGGAGCAAAGGAGGCGGGAATTCGTTATGCCAATATCAACGGTTCTCTCGGTGTCACCACTCAAGAAATGTGGAATGTCTTAAACGGCAATGCTGATATTCCGGCAGGGACCGGAGCGGTGGCCACCCTTTTTCAGGGCGCTCGCAATCTTCAGGTGGCAGGCAAATTGGGCGGAGCCTTTATTTCGTCTTTTTCAGATATCGGTACGTATTACACAGCTCTGGCAGTTAATCTCCGAGAGGGCGTTTTTAAAGCGCCGATTAGTGTGATTCGTGCGTTCAGTAAGGAGGATCGAGAGTTTGCCGCTCGGGCTGGCATGTTGGCTGATGCGGCAGGCGCAGCTTTGTGTCGGTGGGGAGATGAGTATGTTGGCACTGGGTGGACACAGGCCGCCGCTAACCTGACCATGCGATTGAGCTTATTGGATGGCTGGACCAATGGTATACGTGGTGTCTTTTCCATGAACATGATGGCAGCTACGGGGAAGTTGGTTAAAAGTAAGGCCTGGGAACAACTGGACCATTATGACCGCATGTTGCTTGAAAATAATGGCGTGACGGCCAACGACTGGAAAATCTGGCAATTAGCTCAATTGGAAAACTATAAAAACTGTGACTTTTTAACTCGTCAATCTATTGAAAGAATCACGGATGAACAATTGGCCAGTATTGGCATGACTCGCCGTGATGCTCAGATGGCCACAACGAGATTGATTCAGCATATCAATTCAGAAGCACTTTATGCCTCTTTGGATCCATCTCTTTCCACAAGAACCGCTCAAAGTCGCGGTGCTCAGAAGGGAACGCCTTCAGGCGAGTTCTGGCGCAGTTTTATGCTGTTTAAGAGCTTCCCCTTTGACATGATGACTCGACATTTCAGACGAATCAATATGTTGGCCAGAGAGGGTTATACGGTAGGAGCTGTTGCCTATGCGGCTTCTATTATTTCGACCACCACATTGATGGGCGCTTTGTCTTTGGCGGCGGTGGATCTGATGGCTGGTCGTGATGTGAAGGATATGACCGAACCGAAGTTCTGGGCCAATGCAATGATGAAGGGCGGTGGCTTAGGTGTTTTTGGCGATATGCTCTATAACGGTATTTTTGAAGCTGGAGCATACGGCAGTCCTAATGTTGTCAATTTCTTTGGACCAATTGCCGGAACGGCGATTGATACGTGGGACTTGGCATGGGCAACTTTTGGCGCAGCTACTTTTGATGAGGAAACTCAGCCGGGAGCAAAAGCGCTTCGCCTTATTCGGGGGAATACGCCATTTATCAACATTTGGTATGTGAAGAACGTTTTGGATCATGCTGTTTTCAATGACCTCAATGAATTCTTAAGTCCGGGTTATCTCAGGCGTCAAGAACAACGAGCCCGTAGAACGCAAGGACAGAGCTATTGGTGGAATCCGAGAAAGATGACACCGAGCAGAATGCCTCGCATGGCAACTATGCCTAATTCTCGGGGGGGGGGGTAGATGACTCCGCAGTCCGTAACAATTCTGGTGGTGCGACTTCTCTCAATTACTTAGGGACTCAGGTGATGCTTAATATACGAAAGACTGAAGAAAAATGAGAGAACACAAAACACTTATTCGAACAAGTATACTTCTATGTTGTTGATTAAAGGAAAGCTAATGACAACAATTGCTTTGGACACAGGTTTGCAAGACCTGTTTGATACTGATGCCTTTAAAAAGAACATCCAAGATAAAGCATCAAAGGTTGTTCGTAAGATCAGCTCTGCCGTCTACGATGCAATGATGGTAGGGTCTGAGTCCTTGCAATTTGAGCTTGACGAAAAGTTTGATAAAAAAGTCAGTTCGGCCAACAAAGAATTGGAGGCTGTTAACTATGTCCTTTTTCAGCTAATTCAACAATATCCATCTGCATATGATGGAATTAACCATTGCATTAACAATGTGGAAGTTGGCTCTCCAAAAATAGATAGGGACGGTCGATTTGCTTATCAAATTTCTTTTATCAAAGATGTGTGTTTATTGACAGCTTCACAAGCCAAACAAGCTAGAGAACAAATTGATCTCAGTAATATCCAACGTTACGTCTTATTGGATTCAATCATTCAACTCACGTTATTGGAGAAGTATTTAAAAGAAATTTTCACAGAAGTCCAGGAAATTGGCGAACGGATAGAAATTTACGATGCTATGACAGAATCTGCAATTGACGTAAGCCAAGATCCCTTTTTAGCCAATTTACCCGGCGTCGCCCATGCATAAGTTAATCTACTTGCCTCAATTTATTAGGCGGTATAAACACTCTTCGGCAGATATTCAGAAGGCTGTTAACAAGGTTTTGACGAAGTTGCAAAATACCGATGTTGGACAGGGAAGGACTTCTTTACGCTTGCACCGCTTGACGGACGTAAGGCCGCCATTATTTAAATTGGACGTTTTCTCAAATCACAGCTGGCAGATTGTTTTTAGAGTTCGAGATGATGGCGGATATGAAATAGTCCACTTACTTACACATAAGGAAGCTGACAGGTATTGTTAGTTACGATAATGATCTGTTTTCTTTTTACTATTTCCGCTTTTTTAATTGGATATTCGCTCAATCCATCGGTTGATTTTAAAAGTGTAATTGAAGCTTCCTCGGTTGCTTTAGCTTTGGTTGGTGTTTATGTAGCTCACTTACTTTCAAAGAATAGAGAACGAGTGAAGGAATACGAAAATATTTATTCTTTACTGAACGGAATTTGTGTTTTTTCCAAAAAGATTGCTGATATTGTAGAGGCGAGCAAGAAAGAATATAAAAAGGGGGAGTACATTTCCGTCCCTCTTCAGTCAATAGAAATTATTTCTGTTTGTTCAGAAGAGCTATTGAACACATATAAAAAAGATGTTGATAGTTTAGAAGCAAAACGCCTGTTTGATCCAGATTCTGTTATTGCTGTTTTAAATTTCAAATTACATTTTCAATTATTTGTTCATCAAGTATTGGTATATATGAATTTTTACAACAAGATGAACAAGGATATAAAGGATTCTTTGGAGTACTACAGTGCGCAAATAAAATATCAAATACTTGCAGGTGAGATAGAGGAAGCAAAAGAAAATCGGCACAATCATGATTCGTTGCTGGTGTCTCATTTCAATAGTCACTGTGATTCCATATTAACTCAGTATCACTTATTGGTAGAGAATAAGAATCAAGTAGGTCTTGGTTTAAGGAATGCTAAAAAAAAGTTTATAGCTTAAGTTGTCCTCTAACGTTTACCATCCACCAAAAAGGAAGAATGGAAAAAATAACATTCGTAAGATGCCTAGTGAAACGGAATCTGAAGTTAATATGCAAATCAGCCCCAAAAAACAAAGTGAGAGAATTTCAATAGGATCTTTAAATGCTCTGGCGCCTCTTGTCCATGCCCCGAAAGTAAAAGTGCACAATAAAACGAAAAAAATACCAGCGCTGATAACTTGTAAAAATGCACAGATAATATCAAGCAACATATAGCGTTTGACAATAAAATAAAACTTGTCATAGAATACACACGTCACTACGAAAAAGGTAGTGATCGGGATTGGAACCCCGAATCGGATCTCTAGGCGCGCGCCGCCTGACATTTATGTTTGAGCGGATTTTTTATGCGCACTGTCACGTCTTTATGAGTGAGGCCTGCGGGCAGCTTCGGCTGGCCGTGTCCTAGAGAGCGGTAGTTCCAACCCGCAGCGCCTCGCTCACCCCATTGGAACGGGTGCGAGGCTCCAGTAACTATCTCTAGGAGTTTCGCTATGCAAACCCAAAAAACAATCGCCCCCCCCCAGCATGAATTGTCTTATGACATGTGTTTTGATATAGGTTTCATGCTTGAAAACGCTCATAACCCTAAGTGTGAATCTTGGACACTTGAGGAATCGGCTAAAAACTTTCGCTCGATGGCTCAAAGTATTCTTAAAATCCTCCCTGAAACCATTAACAATAGGCAAGAAAGTAATGGCGACAAGTTCGACATTATGAATGTCATCCAAGCTACGAGTGGCTTTTTCGAGGCGGCTGACTACCTTGATCGTTTAGCAGACGAACGGAGGAACTAATCATGCAAGAACTCATTGCTTTGAACACTGTTGAATTTGATGGTTCTGAACAACAAACGGTCAATGCTCGCGAACTCCATGAGTTTTTGGAAAACGGTGATAAATTTGCCACTTGGATTGTTGATCGGATTAATCAATTCGGTTTCCTTGAAAATCAAGACTTTGTGACTTTTTCGGAAAATTCCGAAAAAGGTAGGCCGCGTAAAGAATATGCACTTTCATTAGACATGGCCAAAGAGCTCTGCATGGTTGAAAGAAACGAGAAGGGGAAGCAGGCTCGTCAATACTTTATCGAGTGCGAACGGGTGGCCAAACAAAAACTCACAGCTCAACCGGCTTTGCCTTCCTATTCTGAGGCGCTTCGGCAGTTGGCCGATCAGATTGATCACAACAAGGAACTGCAAGAAAAGATCGAGCAGGATAAACCCAAGGTGGAATACTGTGATCAGATTGTGGCCGATAACGGCTCCATGACGATCACGAAGGCCGCCAAGGTGATTGGCTACCCGCCGAGAAAATTCAAGGACTACATTAGGCAGATTGGCTGGCTCTATGCCAATGCTGATACGCCGATGCAACATGTTATTACTTCTGGCTACATGGTCCTTCGGTACGCTCACTGGACGGATAACGATGGGAACTATGTTGAGAAGCCATACGCCCACATTACTGCAAAAGGTATGTTTGCACTTTATAAGCGAATGCGTAAGGAGGGATTAATTGACAGAAATGAACGGCTTGAATTAGTTGCATAACTTAATGGGGCGCTGAACTCAGAGTTTAAACCGCTTACAAAGCAGGCCCTGGAACAGCGCCCTTGTTCATTTTACCCCGTGCGCGTGTGCGCGAACTTCGGATCGACACTCCTCTCAACTATTAAACGTAGGAGAGAGGAATGTCTGATTTTCAAATTGGCCAAGTTTTTGAGAATGAATATCCGCCCGAAGTGGCGAGTTTCTGCTCGAAGAACAATTGCAAAATCGAAGTGATCGGGACGGTCGACAAGACTGTGCAATCGCACACGCTCGAAGGCAAGCAAGCCTACGCCGTTTTCGCAGACGGAACAAAGATCAAGCTCTGGCCGTACAACATGAAGAAATACGCCGTGGGTCAAACGGTCACAATGAAGCAGTACAAGATCGTTGAAATCCCTGCGCCGACTACCGAAGAGGTCGCTGCTCAGGTTCGCTCTCAGCGTGATGCAATGATCGCCGAGACGGATTACCTGATGATGAGTGACTATCCGATTAGTGCCGAGGATAAAGCGCTTGTCGAAACGTACCGACAAGCGCTCCGTGACATTCCAGAACAGGAGGGCTTCCCGAGCAATGTTCAATGGCCGGTTGCTCCGCAATGCTTGAAGTGAGGTTTGCTATGAACGAAACGATTAAAGCTGTCGGGGGGGGGTATTACCTAACTCCGTAGTGAAAGCGGTGTTAGACGCCGTTGGTGGCGCTTACATTGTCGATCAAGGGCAAGTTCCTTACGAAAAACAAAACGATGCTGATACGCCGATTTATTACCGCAAATGGTCAAACGGCTTTATCGAGCAATGGCATGGACGAGAGTTTTCGAACAATGGCGTTGAAATCACGTTCCCGATTCCGTTTTCAAACACGGACTATGTTTTAACTGGCGTGGGTTACTGGTTACAAGACATAGCTTCATTGACTTTTACAAAGAAAACAACCGGATTTACTACGGTTTACAGTACCCGATTAGCAAACAGTTATGGCTGGTACGCCTGTGGCTACTGAAGGAGACAAGAATGATGGTTAAAAATGGGGGGGGGTATCGGCAGACCCCGTTGTTTCTGCTGTTTTGAACGCTGTCGGTAAGCGGTACTTAGTTGAAAGTTGGAAGTCTGACGATGGAAGGTCATGGTTCAATCGTTACTCTGACGGGTTGATTGAACAAGGCGGACAAACCTCAACTAATGGAGAGACGACCTTTCCTATTCCATTTGAATCTATTGTCCTATCGGTTGATAGAACAAATAATTGGGGAAGAGCTGCAACCGCCGCCAATGAATTAGGAACATCAATATCTTCAATAACACTTACAGGTATAAGTATGTCAGGCGTTTCTGGTAATACGTTCTGGCGCGCAGAAGGATACTAGGAGAAAAGGAAATGAATCAAATTAAGGTTGGGGGGGGGTATCCCCTGACGCAACGGTTAAGGCCGTTTTAGAAGCGTTAGGCGCTATGTATGCGGTTGAACAAGGAACGGTTGGGACTTCACATTACGTGCGCTTTAGTAACGGGTTGATCTTACAGTGGGGTTATGCGTTGACTGAACAACAAGTGACATTCCCGATTCCCTTTTCTTCAAAAGAATCTTTTGGTTTAGGGTTCTCAGCCAATTTTCAATCGGGGTGGTGGTCATGCACTCAAACTGTTAATTTAAGCGAAACGGGTTTCTTGCCAAGAATGATTTCAACGAATACAGGAAGCCCTTCGGCAAATAAAGATTCATACTGGATTGCGATAGGAAACTAAGGAGACAAACATGGAAATGAAACAACTTGGGGGGGGGCAAGCCCTCAGATAGTTAAAGCTGTACTCGACAATATTGGTAGACGGTATCTGGTCGAGCACTGGGAAAGTGAAGATGGCACTCAGGAATACGATCTGTATTCGGATGGGTTCATTGTGCAACGCTGCAAATTCGTCCTTAATGGTAATGCTCTAACGTTTCCAAAGGAATTTAGAGATTTAAATTATAGGATTAGCATTGGGACGAGTTCTGCTTCTATGAATACCTCCACAAACCAGCCCGGTAGTAATTATGTTTGGGGGTGGTTTGGGGTTTCAAAGAAAACAACTACCGGATTTAATCGAGGTGGAAATATTACATCCACGGCACTCAACATGGATATTGTCGCCCAAGGCTACGCCGCCTAACCCTGCCGCCGAAAGGCGGTTTTCTTTTGTGCGCGTGTGCGTCTGCTTGAGCGTCAAACTTCTTGCCGTAAGGTCAACAAGGAGTTTGAAAATGACTAAGCAAGAAATTGAAGCTCAATTAAAAGAATTTGGCACGAAGGGCAAGAAGATTGCAGCCGAAATCTACGACAAGATTGAGACAGAAAAAGAGAGTTTGGACACGGAAAGCCGCCGTAAGGTTCGAGGATTCTGGATCTTTGTTTCTGCCTTGACGTTTGCCATCGGTTTCGCTTTGGCCCACTACTTCTTTTAACTGCTAAAGGAGGCCGGCGTGCCTTACCGTTATCCCGATCTCATGTCTTTATGTGTTGCTGCTGTTACAGGGCTTTTCGGCGGTATCGCTCGCTGGTATGAGAATCATATGTTTGACAAGCCTTTCAACATCGGGACGTTTCTTTTAGATATGTCCATCTCCGCCGGTGCTGGGATTTTGGTGTTTTGGGTTGTTCATGATCTTGGCCAGCCTGAAAGCATCTGCGCTATGTGCTCAGCGGTTACCGGCAATATCGGTTCTCGGGTTTTTGATATTGCCCGGGTGATTCTGAGAAATCGTTTGGGAGGTAAGAAGTGAAGATTGGCTTTTTCGACACAAAAGAATTTGAATCCAAAGACGGCAAGCCGTCTCCATTTGACGACACGGTTGTCAAGCGTGAGCTGATTGTCATGCTCAATGCGATCCGTAGCCGGTATGGAAAGCCGATTGTGGTCAATTCCGGATACAGAAGCCCAGAACACAATGAAGCCGTGGGCGGCGTCAAGAATTCGTATCACACGCTTGGACTGGCGGCCGACATTCGACCACTTTCAAGAAACGCGGCCGATCTCCCGGAACTTCAAAAAATCTGTGACGAAATGAATAAGAACGGCGGTGTTGGCTTTTACAACACATTTGTTCATGTTGACGTGCGAGGTGAGCGGGCACGTTGGGACGAGCGTTCATGAATAGCACAGTCAAAACAGGTCTGATTTGTTTTGTTGTTGCAGCCATATCGGCTTGGTTTTGCTACGACTTAGGCTACAACAAGGCCAAAGTTGAAGGCGAGTTGCAGATTGAAACGCTGAAACTTACTCAGGCCGAAGAGGTTATTGCTGCACAAAATAAGGTCAAGGTAGAATATGAAGCACAGATCAAAACGCTTAATGCTGCTCTCGCTAGTGTTCGCAGCGACAATGCTCAGCGGCTGCGCCAGCTCAACGAGTTCCGTGGCGCCCGTACAGACTTGGCAACCTGCCGCCGTCAGCGAGACGACTTATCAAGACTGGCGGTCAGAGGTGAAGAGTTACTCAACCGAGCTGACGCGTATCTTGGGGCGCTAATTAAGCAAAGGTAGAAGAATTTAGTGGGGCAATGTAGTGGGGCAAAATGTATTACTGTTTCAAACAATCCTTTGAATACTGGTGTTGTATGTAATGCCCCGAATCCCCCCTTCTCCGCCATCATCGAATTCTGGCCTTCCATCGCGAAGGCCTTTATTTTCAGTGTATTCAACGCAACCCCCTGCAAATTAAGCCTTTCTAGACAATCCGCGCTGTTACGCAACATTCCATGCACGTCCATGAAAAATCATTAAAATTCGGAATTAGTGGGGCAATTGCCCCACTGAAAATTATGTGTGATTTTATGATGGTGGGGCAAAGGACGTGTCAAAAGTTAGAGTGGCCGATGGTCTTTATAAAGTAGAGCGCTCAAGTGGCGTTTATTACTATCTGCGAATCAGACGCAATGGAAAGCTGATTGAGCGTAGCTTAGGCAATGTTGAAGGGATTTCTCTCAAAGAAGCTAAACAAGAAGCAGCAAGGCTTCGCATTGAAATTGATACGACTAGCGATCTTCCCAAGGACAAAAGTATTACGGTTAAAGAGGCGTGTGAGTATGCCCTCAAAGATATCGCCCGTGTGAAAAAATGGAGAAATGTAAGATCTGAAGCTCAGTGGCGCTCCAGTCTTTCAGCTTATGTCGTCCCTGTCATTGGCGATAGGCGAGTTGATCAAATTGATCGTGATGATGTTCTATCTGTTTTATTGCCAATTTGGGAAACGAAAAATGAAACAGCTTCCAGAGTTCGTATGCGTATGGAGGCAGTTATCAATTGGGCGATTAGACACAATTATCGTAAATTGGCCAATCCTGCAACATGGCGTGGCAATTTAGAGTTTGATCTTCCGCCAGTGGCAAAAGTCAAGCACGTCAAACATCATGCGTCAATGACATTTGACGAGGCAAGACAAGTTGTCTCTTACTGCATTGATCATCCGTCTTTTGTTTCGGCTGCAATTCTTTTTGGGATTGCTACGGCTGCCAGAGTTGGAGAATTCCGTTTTGCTAAGTGGGAAGAAATTGACGGTGATACTTGGTATGTCCCGCCGGAAAGACGTAAAGACGGCAAAACATATCCCCACAGAGTTCCATTGAATCGTTTGGCTTTATTAGCTTTAGACATGGTAAAGGGAAATAAAAACACGGGATTGATTTTTAAAAACGAAAAGGGTAATCCGTTTCATTTGGACACGCCTCGTTTGAAGCTGGTGAACATTTTGAAAAAGCCAGTAACAATGCACGGCTGCCGAAGCACGTTCTCCGACTGGTGTGCTGAAAACGCAAAGAGTGAAACCTTGAGAGAAAAGAGTTTGATGCACGCGACCGGCAATGAAGTCGCTCAAGCGTATCAACGTTCGGATCTTCTTGAGCAAAGACGCGTCTTAATGAATGAGTGGGCAGATGCTTTGATGGTTAAATAAAAAAGGCCCCGGCTGTTCATCGTTCAAAATTGCCGGGGCCTCTTTAAAAAATTAGTTACTAGTTTGAATTCTTTTCATTTGCCTATCAAGTTTGCGATCAATTTCTTTACTGACATCGCCGTCAAAATTTGACATGAAGTAAAGCTGATCAATCATGATTTTTACATCGGCCAATTCTTCAACGAAATTTTGAAAGTTTTCCGATGCCTTTCCGTGTTTCATGTGTTTAATCTCAACAATCAACTCGGCCATCTCTTCGATAGATTTGTCGGCCTGTGCTTCAAAGCCATAATGCTCTGCAATAGTCCTAATCCGTTCGTCCATTTTCAATCCTCGTCCCATGTTTCTAAAAATTCGAATAAACGCTGTACAAATTCATGATTTGTGAGCTCCACTCCGTACTGTCTCCCAACACTTAGAGCATAGAAAAAAGCGATTGGATACCAGAAACCGCATTCTGAAATCCCTTGGGCGACGATAGCCATGACGGTTGTCACGTTACCCGTGTGTTTCACTTTTCACCTCCGGTCTGTACGGTTCGGGCTTATCGGCGAATGTGATGACTTTGTACCTTTTATCGACAAGCCATCCGGTCAAGTTCATATACACTGCCGTTCTAACGTACCTAAAGCCATGTTCGTCTTCTACTGTAACTAAGTAACTTTCCCCGCTATCGGGCATATCTTTCGGATACTGCTTCCAGTCAACGTGCGTCATTGTTCGTCTCCTTTGAAAAACACCATCCAGTACGTTTCACCTCTCTTTCCTCCGGGTTTACGATTTCCGAAAAGTGGCTTTTGTTCAATGACACTCAAAACAACATGAAGCGGTATTTGGTTTTCGTTCCATTTAAAAATCAAAGTTCCGTTTGTCTTGAGTACACGCCAGCACTCGTTAAATCCATCCCGTAAAAACTGAAGTGGATTTTCAGGAAGCACCCCATAAGATTGGTACATATATGAGTTTTTCCCGGCGTACTTCAAATGAGGCGGATCGAAAACAACGAGCGAGAAACTTTCGTCATCGAACGGAAGGTTTGTCACGTCCATTTTTTGGTCGGGTCTTACTTCAAGCAATCGACCATCGCACTGGGTGTAGGTCTCGTCTCGAATGTCTCCGTAGATCACAAACGGAGAGTGCTTGTCAAAGTAAAACTTTCGGCTGCCGCAACACGGATCTAAAACTTGCATTTTTCAGTCCTCGTCATTGAAGATCAATCCTTGATATGGACACTCTTCTGCCGGTTCCAAATCTTCATAATTTAGATTTGGATCTTCGGCAAACTTCAATGGATATTTAAGATATTCGGGCTGTTTATAAGGGTCTTGACGAATGCAGTCGCACGAATAAGAAATACCAATTCTCCGATCATGTGCAGGGTCTCCATTACACAACTCTGGATAATTCCATTTCGCCAATAGTGCATACGCATCAAACCCTCCGAAATGTCCGTATCCGTCATAGTTCGGCTCATAAATTTTTTCGTTGTCGGGTGTGATCAAGTAGACAGGCAAAGCCCCACAATCCGAATATTCGTTAGAAATGCTCTTTTTTGTATCGCTTGTTTTCCAACTAAAAAATCCCATTTTCAATCCTCCCACGGGCGAAAGCGTGTTACACCGTCTTTAAATGCTTCCGACATTAAAAGAAAGTTAGGGTCGCACCAGAAATCCCCATCTCCTAAATGGTTATAAAACAACTTGTAGCCTTGACCGGTATACGTTTCAACTCTCATCATGACGTTATAAGGAGGTTTTACTTTTGGAAATTCGTTCCAAGCGTTCGGGTTGTACTCTGGGACTTCTTCAAGCTCGTATGATGGTATAAACATCTTATATTTCTTATAATAGTAATCATTGTTAAGAAATCCCCCCTCTTCGCTTGTAGCGCCGAAACCAATATAAACTCCGACATCTATTTCTTTGATTTTTCTCAATTCAACAGAGAAATCTCCTTCACTAATTTCGTTCAGCTTCTTCTCAAGCTCTCGGTCTTTTAAATGCCATGCCATTTTTTGCTCCTAAAAATGCTTTGATAAATTCCGCTGCGACTTGGGGAACGATTGCATTGCCATAACCGCGCAAACGTCCCACTCGGGCGGGAATCCCATAAGCCAACGGGAAAGTCCCGGGTTCAACTGGGCGGACTTTTCCATCTTGCCCAAGCCGCCACTCGGCACCGCTCCAAAAGTCGAAATGGCCAAGTAACTGTTCTTTAATGTTGATCGGTAATCCTTCAGATTCCGTTCGTAAGCCGCTTTCGGAATACCTCCCTCGGCATCCGAAACAGTCGGGGTACGCCAGTTGTTGATCAGCATCGCTTGATTCACAAGAGTGTCGTCCCTCAACTTCCCGTCCTTCCTGCCCGTGAGGTATTCCATCGAGGGTTTCTCTTTCCAATTGAATACTCTGGGAGTTGCCATTCCCTTGATTACATGAGCGAGCAAGTGATTCTGTCCGGTCTTGTTCCAAGTCCGATTTCCTTTCTCCTCTGTATTTACTGACGTTGGTCAAGACCCCCCCCCAATAAAGCCGGTGTCTGATGTGCGGCGCACCAACGCACGCAGCAGGCAATACCGCCGATGCGCAGGCGTAGCCATACTCTTCCAAGTCATCTTGAACAAGATCGAGCCATCCGTGCTTAATTGCTGTTTCAACCTGCTCTCCAAAAACGACTGGAGGTTTACACTCGTCAATGAGTTTTGAGAAAACTGGCCAGAGATGTCTTTCATCCTCAAATCCTTTTTGCTTTCCTGCGACAGAGAAGGCTTGACATGGACATGATCCAGTCCAAAGTCGAGCATCATCTGATAGCCCTGCAAGTCGCATGGCGTAGCTCCAACCGCCGATTCCTGCGAAGAAATGGCATTGTGTAAATTCTTTAAGGTCATCTGCTTTAACCTCTGTTATTGATCTTTCATCAACCACGCCATCGGCGATAAAGCCACATTTAATGAGTTCTCTTAACCATTGAGCTGCGAACGGGTCGAACTCGTTGTAATAAACCGACATAACTACACCTTAAAAATAACCAGTACCCGATGAATGTCAGTCCGCTTGCACCGCTCGCTTAGTGTGATTGAAGCCGTGACGTTGCTCATAATGATTTCTCAGCACCCATGCAGGATGCGCTTAATCTTTTGCTCAATATCGTTGCTGTCGTATTCGAGCCGTCCCGGGCCACGTCCTGCGAGGTAATCTTTCATTGCGCAAAACAATCGGATAAAGTGTTTAGGCGCCGTGCTCAGCATTTGCTGGCAAACGTCTCCGGCAACGAGCATGCCATCTCGGATCTTTACGCTCTCTTCCCCAGTTGCTATGAATCGCACATTGGGATTGTCTATTGCGCCGGCTTTGATCCCTCTCTGGTAGAAGGTGTGGAACGCGTCCTGCGCCTCTAAAAACTTCGAGTAGCTATCTTTGATCCAGTCATCGTTTAGCGTCTTTGTAATGTTGTACAAATAGACGCTGCACCATGAGCAAAAGTTCATCGTGTCTCGCATGCAGGCTACGTCATCGTAGGTGCACATACCGCGTATCAACTTGATTTCAGCGAGCATTTCCGCGTGCAGAAAAAGATTCTTGATCGCATTGATCTGTTCCTCTGGGAGCCAGATAGTGCTGTACGTGAATTTCTTTTTGTGCACCAGCTTCTTGCCCTTGGCGTTCTTTCTGTGCTTACTCGTGGGCATTACATTCTCCCCAGTCCAAACTCGACAACCAGAACGCCGCCGGCGAGCACGATCAAAACAAAAGTGATAACAACACGGATCATGCTGCTTCCTTTTTGGCTTGGCGTTGCTTACGGCGCCTGTAAAGAGGCGTAGCCCACACTTTGGCCTTTGCGGTTTTCTCAAGCTCGATCACTTTCTCAACGTCTTTCTTTGAGAAAAACCGAGTTTTGCCGCACGTCACGGGCTGTAAGAACGTGTGCTTTCTACGAAGCGTGTAAAACTTTGACTTCTTACAACCGAGCGTGTCCATCGCTTCCTGTTCGCTTAGTCTTTCTTCAAACATTTTTCGTTTCCAATAGTTGGGGTACTTGCCTTTTGTTCAATCGTTCAGACCTCTTGGATTAAGGAGTGGCTTTCCCCCGGTTGTCGGTTGGCGGTGCTGCCGGACTCCATACTTCGCCGCGCGTGCAAGCGGCAAAGAGCAACACCGCCAATTCTTTACGCCTTGGCTGGTTCCACAGAATCCCAGTCAATAGGTTCTTCCGGTGCCTCGCCCTTATCGACAAAGGTTGAATCGAAAACATCAGACGGCGTGACGGCTTCACCTCTGTCAGACTTTTCGTCAACCTCAACCGCTCGCACCGCTTCGATGGAGACGGGGAGGTATTTGAACAAGCGGCGAATAACCGTTTTCTTAGCCATTTCTTCCCAGTGGCTCGACCACGGGCCGCTTTGCCCGGCTTTAGATGTCTTGCGAACTTCTTCAATCTCGGCTCGGCTCATGACTTCAAACTGAACGCCACCACCCTTGAGCTGGGCCACTGCATAAACATGGCTCACGGGGCCACGATCTGCGACACTGGCGGGGACGTGATGGATGTCAGGGTGCAGGCCAAGCTCATACGAAAAGTCATCAGCCTGATGGACGCAGTAGGCGTTGATAGAAAGGATCTGTCCGGAACGGCGGGCAAGATCAATCATTCCCCGGTAGCCGATGATTAATTGGCAATTTGGGCGGCCGTCTTTTGCCTTGCCATTACCAAAAGGCAGAAGGTAGCAGTGGCCAAGTGCGTTGCCCGGCTCAAGACCTAATTGAGCACATTGGAGCACGGCGCCGAAAAAAGATTCCGGAGCGCAATTTAAAAGAGCGGGGACCTTGCGACATTCAGTCATGACGATACGTGTCAGGCGTTCAGTCGTCATGGTTTTCGGCAACGCCATCGCCATTTGAGATTGGAATTCTTTTGAGCGTACGATGCCGAGCATGGTTGTCGGTTTCTTCACAGCCTCAACTGCACGTTCACGGGCGACAGCCGGGGCAACAGCTTGTTTTAATGCGTCAGTCGTTGACATATCTTTCTCCAATAAAACCATTAAGCAGCCAGACGGAACACACGGGTTTCCGTTGATTTCACGTAGTCTTGATAGACCTCGGGTTGTTCTTTCTTGAATCGGGTTGAATCAAAGCGAACACTCTTTTGTGCTTTGTATGTGCATGCTTTTTCACCGCCGATCATCAGACCAGAGTTCGCACCGAGCGAGGCAATCAATCGAGACTTCACAACGGTTTGTTGATCGGTTAATTCTTTAATGCGCTCGGCCAGCGTGCGAAGTTCACCAATATCGGCCGCCTGTTCATTCGTGGCTTCAACCATGTCGCCGTTGTCAACCGGGAATAGCTTTTGCACGTCCTCCATGTTTTGGGCTTGCGGGGGTATGCGGTTGAGTACGTTATCGTGCCAAAAGATTGAGCAATACTCTTTGAGAGCTTTAATGACATCTTCGTCACGCTTAACGGCGTAAATTCGGAAATCTTGGCCGCCGAGCAAAACGGCGACATAACAGAGTTCGCAACCGGTCACGGCTAAGTACCACTGCACCTGCGTCTCGTAGTAGATCGGGATCTTGTGTTCAGTCACAACCTTGCCGCTGACGATTTCGGGTTCTTGCGATTCGCCCCACATATCGGCCATAAATTGATTGGCCGTCTTACATTCGAGGATCCAGTTCGTGCTGATCATGCGACCGGTTTCGGCTTGCCGCTGCTCGTCATAGACAGAGACACGGCCGGCAATGTCAGGATTAACCACAGCACGGTCAATGTTTGCGATCATCCAACCGCCCATACCGGAACGCAGCATCGTGTTGACACGTTGCACTTTGAGGCCTGTACGTTTGCTGAATTCTTTAGCAACAATATCTTCCAAGATGGAGCCGAAGTAGGCCGCTTCGGTTTGTTGATCTTTCGGTTCTTCCGTTGAAATCTTGTCGTTGTAGATGTCGAGGGCGGACTTGTATTTATTCAAGCCGAGGATTGCAGCTACGTCCGATCCACCGATTCCAGAGCGGCGAGCCTTGAGCCAGTCAATGCGATTAGTTGTCATCGTTTTCTCCAGAAACAAATTCTTCAACAACTTCAATATTGAATTTGCCTTCGATCTTCAGCCCGTGTTTTTCAAACCATGCGTAGATTTCTTTCAATGACTTGAAAAATGCAATCAAACTCAACTGGAAAGAATTCATCCCAAAATTTCTTTTCTTTTGTTCTAAGAACAAGCGCAAGCTGATATCAGGCATGAATTCGCAACTGGCCATTGCTGCCATTGATTGAATCCCGTCAATGGGGAAATCATTCCAATCGCAAACCGAGCATTGCACGGCTGCGTGTTGGATTTCGTCAAAGCCTTCTTTGATGAAGGGGATAATTCCTTTAGAAGTCTTGTCGATGCATCCGAGGTACTCACGGACTTCATCGAGTAACTTGACGAACTTCTCCGAAGTGGGATCTTCCCGGAAGTTTTCACAAGCATAGAAAATGAACAGGGCCTGAATTTTGGCCAACTGCGGTTTGTTGAGCATTTGCGTGTTTACAAACATAGTGGAGCCTCTTTAAAACGGATCGACAACGGAGCTGAGCCAAAGCACGAAGTACAGGAACGCAAAGATTCCAATCAGTCCCCACAAGTCAGGGTCTTTCAAAAACTTCGGGATCATCCTCATTTGTTTCTCCGGTTAGTGAATTGGGTGGCCAGACGCTCGGCAGGTTCTTTTTTGGGAGAAATCACGATGTTTTCGAGCGACTGGCCGTAAGTAAGAAGTAGTTAAACTTCCAATTAACGTAACTATAACTTCATTTAAATAGAAAGTAAAGCTACATCATAATGTAAAAGAAGCTACATTAATGAAGTTTGATTTAACTCAAAAGATAAAGAAAAACCGCCCGGAGGCGGTGATTTAAATATGACAGTTTATGTCCAATCGGTAGGTGAGTAATATTCGTGGATGTGTATGTTGCCCACGATTACGAAAAGGAAAAAGACTATAAAGGCGAATACATACACAAGCGCTTTGAAAAGTGTTTGTTTTATTCTTTGTCTGTATTCTGGCGCAGTTCTGTAATATCGCGTCAGTTTATATGTGAAATAGGCAGCGAATAAAAAGCCAAAACCGCCAATTCCAATAACGATAGGATATATCCAGTTTCCGACTAACTCGTAAAACCATCGGCCTGGTCTGGCTATTTTCATCAACATCAAGATTATGTCTAAGACAATCAATCCCACGCCGGCTTTGAAAAAGACGCCGATTTCACGTTCTGTCTGCTCTAAATCTCTTTCGATTAGGTATTTTTCTATGTCCATTTTGTCAGTGATATAAAGGAAATCCACCGGGATGATTATGTTATGCCTATTGCGTTACATAAATTAGGCGTCAACATATTCAATGACTGAAATTAAAGGTTTTTCCGCACCTTCAACAAACCATTTTCCAATAGTTTCCATCACTTTTTCTTTGTTATAAAGACCAAGACAAAAGTCAACATCCTCCTCAGTCAATCGGTCGTCAAACCGATTCGCATTAACACAGTGCAGGAAGAGTGTTAAAAGAATCGCCTTTTCTTCTGGATCGTCAATCAAACACAGAAGGCGATCAAGGTTTTCATCTTTTACATAAAGTAAAGGCATAGATTCCTCCGTCAATAACTACTTAAGTTTTTCTGTTTTTAAATTAAAATGGCCCGCTGCCGGAGCGGTCAACAACTCGGCCAATCAAAACGAATTGATCCATTTCCTCTGGTGGAATTTCCTCGTCCTGTTCGTTAGGATTTTCTGAGTGAACAATCAGGCCGCCATTGAGTTTTGTGAAAAGGCGCTTGATTCTCTGGCTGCCGCCAAAGCAAAACGCATAAATTTTCCCTGAAATAATTTCTTTAGACGAGCAATCGCATAAGACGCTATCGCCGTCAAATAGAATAGGGATCATGCTGTCGCCACTGACTTTCAAACGTTTGCAGTGTGCAGGATTCAAACCGTGATCTCTAAACCATTGCAAGCGATAAATAGCTGGTTTGCTTTCGGATACTTCTTCAAAAGATGGGTTGCAGCGGTCACCGCAGCCAAACTCTACTCTGTATTCTGGGATTTCAATAAAACCTTCTGGCACCGTATCTTCATCATGCAACGCCGTCACACTTCCTGATTTCATATCGCCTTTGCCGGTAGTGAGCCATTGGACGCTGACGCCTAAAAAGACGGCGGCCTTCATGGCGTTACCGGAGGTAAGTTCCTTTGTTCTTCCGTTAAACCAATTTGTAACGGATGGATGGGATACGCCACAGTAGCGTGCGAGTTCAATTTTTGATTTTCCTGACTGCGCCAGAGCCTCGGCCAGTCTGTCTTTTAATTCACTAGGCATAAAGAATCCTCCGTAGTTAAGCCTACATGAAAAACAAAATGGCGAAAGCTGTTGATAATTTTAATTACGTAGCTATAATTACGTCAAATAGAAAGAATAACTACATTCTGGAGAATGTATGGCTACATTTAAAAGAGCTCGCCGACTCGACATTGAGCGCTCTGTTCAGGTCATCGAAGCATTGGGCGGCACGTTGAAATTATCAAAAGAGTTTGGGATTCGGCATCCGTCTGTTTCCAATTGGAAAAAGTATGGGATTCCTGAAAGCCGTTTGCAATTCATTCAAACGAAATACAAGCGAATTCCTGCTGTCAAAGAAACTCTGGATTTTCATCCTTGGAAGGATCGTTGATAGGGGGTTGTCATGGCAGAAAGACGTATGTTTGCCAAAACAATCATTGACAGTGACGCCTTCTTGGATATGCCTTTATCAACACAGGCGTTTTATTTTCACTTGTCTATGCGCGCTGATGACGATGGATTTGTCAACAATCCTAAAAAGATTCAAAGAATGATCGGCTGCACAGACGATGATCTGCGAATCTTAATTGTCAAGCGGTTTGTCCTGACTTTTGATAGCGGCGTCATCGTTATTAAACATTGGCGTCTGCACAATACTTTGCGTAAGGATCGGTACAAGCCGACCATTTATCAAGAAGAGTTCAAAAAGCTCTTCTTAAAAAAGGATGGCGGGTATACCGAAGTGTTGCCAGATGGTTGCCATGTGGTTGCCAAACGGTTGCCAGATGGTTGCCACGTGGTTGCCACGGACGAAACCGCAAAAAATGACGAATCTAAAGAAATCAATGAGTTAGATGTTGGTTGCCAATCTGGCAACCAAGTGGCAACCCAGGATAGGTTAGGTAAGGATAATTTATATATTCCATCTAAAGATGGAATTGTGGAAACTGCCGTTTCCGACCCTCAATCTTCCAAATCTGAAAAAGTTGAAAAACCGAAAAACGGTGTCGACTGCCCTTATCAAAAAATCATTGCCGACTACAACGAGATCCTTGGCCCATATCTGGGAATGTGCCAAAAGCTAACGTCTACCCGCCAAAAGGCGATTCAAGCACGTTGGCGCGACTGCATGAAAGACGGTGACTTCAAAACGCAAGAAGAGGGCGTTGCGTACTTCAAGCGCTACTTTGACTACATCAGGTCCTGTGATTTCCTGATGGGAAGTAACGGACGTGACTGGCGAGCAGATTTCGATTGGATTTTCAAACAACAAAACTACACAAAGATTTGTGAAGGCAAGTATTTGTCGAGGTAACGCATCATGGAAATGAGCACACAGTATGCGAAAGCAAAAGCGAAATCAAAGACAGAAAACCAAAAGCCGCGCATTTGTTGCTGTGGTGATTGTCAGGGGCTGCCGGTAGTGAATGGCATGTGTGTATTTCACTATACGGTTTCCGATCCGTATATGCGGGGAGCTGTCTCAACGGTTCTACGAAACCATCCGATTTATCACAAGCTGCTGAACTATGCCCGGTTGTGCACGCACTACGATCCGCCTAAAAACTCTGACGAGTGGAAAGTTATTTTTGGCTGCGCTCAATTGCTTGAGCGCGTGAAGCTTCTTCCTGAAGGCGTAGCTCTTTCTGACAAAAAATTATTCAAAGAGTTCCTTGACGGAATGCATCGTAGGAAAGTCGGAGGTGTTCGCTTTGACGCAACGTGGATCGGTATGTCGCTTGAGGAATTTTTGCTTGCGAAAGTCCATGAAGAGGCACGGCGTGTTCTCATGTCCAGTCTTGATCGTGAAAGCCTTTTGAGTTCAGTAGACAAGGAAGAGTTGGAAAAACGCACAAAGTACCACAAAGAGGATTTTGTCGAGTTTTCAAAACTTCCGATGTTCAACACTAAGGAGGCTGCATAAATGGATTGGCATTTTCTTCTCATTGAGCTGATTCTGTTTCTGGCTGTCGGTTGGATGGTTTTCTTAGGGATGCTCTTTTACTGGCTGATTTGCTGCGGCGGCATGGTGCCTTTTAGTGCAACGACTTGGCTTGTTGTTTCGCTAGTTGCTTGGATCGCTGTTAATGCCTTGGTTTACTACCTGTCTTGGAAAGAAACAAAGGGGCGGACGAAATGAGTTCGATTAAAGAAAAAATCAAGGATGCTTTGCACATTGAACTGTGTTTTGCGGGGTTCTCGGCAATCTTCACCGGCGCACTCAGTCTGATCTTTTTGCTTACCGGCCAATTCGATCTCCTTGCTTGTATGCCCAAAGTCTTTTGGATTCTGTTTGTCATGTTGAGTGTTGGCTTCTGGGCTTTCTTACTTTTTATCGCTTTAGCGTGGTGGTGGATGTGAAATGACTTTCTTTGACTTCATCGTATTGGGAACGTTTGTACTGGGACTTGTCAACGCCTTTTGTCTCTGCATGTTGACGATAAGTGTTGATCGAGACATTGACGATTTGAAAGAACGTAAAGCTGAAAAAGACGAACTGGACGCTCACAAGAAAGTCGTTCGCCAGTCTCTTGACGTGCTCCGCGAAGATCACAAGGCGTCAATGAAGCGTATGCAGCAGAAATTCAATGTGGTCAACGCCAAAGTCTCACGCAAGAAAAAGGCCCGCGTGGTGTTCTTCGATCATGCGAACGAAAAGAGGGCCGAAAATGAATGATTTAGGTTTCGGGGTCAGGGATCGAATTGAGAAAGCAATCTACAACAAGCGAAAACACGTCTCCTTTCGCTTTGAATCCTCGGTTAATAGCAAAGCTCCAACGGTGATTCAAAAAGCGAGCAGAGCATTGTTTAAAGAGCTTGCCTCCGTCAGAGACAAAAATGCAGTCATCGTCAGCATGAAGATTGATCTGCTCATGACAGGCATGTACACGATGATCGACTTCGCCAAGTACACAGGAAAACTCCACGAAATCCGAGCCGGTATCGAAAAGTCTGGTCATCTTCCCATCGAAGGCTTCACGTACAAGTACGAAAAAGCCGCACCCGGAAAAAAAGACGAGTGGATATTCGATGTCTATTTCTTTGAAGCCGATCCCACGGATCCTTTTGCAAGGAGTGCCGCCAATGTCAGGAATTGAAATTGAAAGAAAAATCAATTTGGTTTTACCTTGGCCTCATCGCTACCTCTCTCCAAACTCTCGGGCGATATGGCAGGTCAAGCACAAAATCGTTAAGAAAACTCGAATTCTCGCCTACTGGTCAGCCGTTGCAAAAGTCGGCTGCGGTTTTGAGGCTAACCCGATTGACGGCGTTATTGAGGTTCAGTTTATTGCCCATCCTCGGGATAAACGCAAGCGGGACGAAGATAACATTATCGCCAGTATGAAGTCCTCTTTGGACGGTATTGCGGACGCTATCGGTGTCAATGACGCTTCTTTTCATTTCAAAGAATTGCAGATTTCAGATACAAGAAAGCCTCCCGAAATTGAAGTTTGGCTTTCTTGGAAGGAGTTATCCGGTGAATGACGAAAACAAGAAAGAAGATACGCAAGCCGAGACGTGGATCGCGACGCTTCTTCCTCGAGGAACAGCCTTGGCTTTGGTCCTCGCTAGCGAAGTGGCCCGACAACTCCCAGTCGGTTCCTTGGCTCGCGCTCAAGTCATCCGCAATGCGGAAAAAAAGGCGAAAGCTGAATGCCCAAACGCCTTCCGTCATGACGATGGTCACAGTCAATGATGGTGGCAGGACAATTGGTGAAGATCATGTCAACGCGAAATACTTGGACGAAGATGTGGAGCATGCGCGTGAGCTGGTGGCTTCGGGACAATATACGCTGCGAGAAATCTCACAGATGCTCGATATGCCAATTCGTACAATCCGCGACTACGCAAAGGGTACACGCCGCAATCAGAGCGTGGCAGGTTGGAAAAAGGTTAGAAGGTACAAGAAAGAATGACTGAGAAAAAGAAGAAGTTGACGCCTAAGCAGCAGAGGTTTGTGAGCGAGTACCTGAAAAGTGGTAACGCAACGGAGGCAGTAAGGCAGGCGGGCTATCAATGTAAAAGTGATGATGCTGCAAGAGTGCAAGGTGCTCGGTTGCTAACAAATGCTAACGTTGCCCGTGCGATAGAGAAAGGGCAGGAACGCCGCAATGATCGCCTTGAGCTTGAGGAGGATTTTGAGCTGAAAAAAGCCATCCAGCTACTCGATATGTGTATGCGCCCTGAAAAAGTTTATCGCATGGACGGTAAGCCAAAGAAAGACATTGATGGCAATTACGTCATGCAGTTTGATTCAAAAGGCGCAAACATGGCCCTGCAAACCATCGCAAAGATCCGCGGCAAGTTTGTCCAAAAGGTTCAAGTCGGCTTTGCTGACAGTCTTGCCGAGCAATTGGAGGCTGTCGGCGAATGAGCATGGAAGTCGCTGAAATCCAATCCAAACTCGTGCGTCTGGCGAAAAAATGGCGCAATGATCCCTTGGCATTCGCTCAGGGGGCATTCCCTTGGGGAAAAGGTACCCTCAAAGGAATGAGCGGGCCTGACACGTGGCAGCAGAAACACCTCGCTTATCTTCGCGACAAACTCCAAGATGGTGCTTCCGTGGACGAAGTAATCCAAACGGCCATCGCCGCCGGTCACGGTGTGGGCAAGTCCGGCGAAGTCGCTTGGGTGATTCTCTGGGCAATCAGCACGCGGGCAGACACGCGCGGCGTGGTAACGGCAAACACCGATACACAGTTAAGAACAAAGACGTGGGCTGAGTTGGCCAAGTGGTATCACTTGTGTCTTTTCCGTGCGTGGTTTGAACTCACGGCCACTTCGATCTTTTCAAAGCAACCCGGGCACGATAAGACGTGGCGCATTGACGCGATCCCCTGGTCAGAATCCAACCCTGAAGCCTTTGCAGGTTTGCACAATCAGGGCAAAAGAATTCTTGTGATCTTTGACGAGGCCTCGGCTATTGCTGACAAAATCTGGGAAGTGATTGAAGGTGCTATGACCGACAAAAACACTCAGATTATGTGGCTGTGCTACGGGAACCCGACACGAAACACCGGGCGCTTCTTCGACTGCTTCAATCGTTTCCGTCACCGCTGGTGGACAATGCATGTGGACGGCCGTGAGGCGGCTATGTCCAACAAATCACAAATTCAAGCCTGGCTTGAGGACTACGGCGAGGATTCTGACTTCTTCAAAGTCCGCGTGCGCGGGGTGTTCCCGAGCCAGTCAGCTATGCAGTTTATCGGCCGTAAGACCGTTGATGATGCTATTGTGCGGCCCATGCCTCACGTTCCGTACACAAAGATGGTGGCCATTATGGGTGTTGACTGCGCCCGCTTCGGCGATGATGCCTCAGTGATTCGGGTGCGCTTCGGTCAAGATGCTCGTTCAATGGAAAAGAAAAAGTATCGCGGTTTGGACGGCTGGGAGTTAGGGGCCAAAGTCGCGGAGTGGTATCAGGAATTGATGAGGATGGGTGTCCCCAAGGTTGTCATCAATCTGGACGTGGGCGGGGTCGGGGCTTCGCCTGTCGACTGGCTCCGGCACAATGGCTACCCCGTTAATGCGATTAACTTCGGGAGCGTGGCTACTAATGGTGCGAGATACAAAAACCTCCGTGCGGAAATGTGGGGCCGCATGCGCGAGTGGCTGGAGCAGGGCGGGTGTGTTGCTGACGATGATGATCTGGTCACCGACCTAACCGCAGTCGAATACTCGTACACGCCAACCAATCAAATCCTGCTCGAAAAGAAAGAGGATATGAAAAAGCGCGGGCTTTCTTCACCTGACGATGCGGACGCTTTAGCCCTGACCTTCGCAGTCCAAATGAATGAGTACGTGGACAACCTGCCCTCGCCTCATCGCGTCAATCGTGGCTCGCATAGAACGCGGGATCCGTATGCTTAATCGTGCGCGTGTGCAGCCGATTCACTCACACAATGCTCCTCAGAATTTAGAGGGGCATTTTTGTCATGAGCGATTACATTAAACGTCTGGCAGGGCCGTATACCGGCGCGGGCCAGACTACCTTCACATTCGGATTCTTTACCTATAAGGCTTCTGATATTTATGTCGGAACGGCTATGTCTAATGACGAAGCCGCGACTATTCTTGAGCAAGACGTTGACTATACAGTAACGCTCAATGACGATCAGGACGCGGTGCCCGGCGGCTCGATCACATTGCTCACCGAAGGCGGTTTAAAACAAGGCGAGACGCTTGTGATCGGCTCGTGCCTTGAGTACGTCAAGAACATTGATTTAACAAACTATTCTCGCTTCCCGCCCGAGCAGATTGATACAGAATTCAATCGAATCGTCATCATGATTCAGCAGATTGTCGAAGAAACAGGTCGCACTTTGAAGGTACCGGCTACTTCATCGGAAACGCCTGACGACATGATCGAACGATTGCTCGCAGCGCAATCTCAGGCTCAAGCAAGCGCTGATGCAGCGGCGAATTCTGCTCAGGCAGCGGCCGATAGCGCGACAGAGGCCGAGCAAATCAAAGAAGAAACCGCTGAGTACGCCGAAGCGGCGGCGATCATCAAGCCCTATACGGCTGAATTGCAGGACGTTGCCGACAATATTGAAGAGGTTGTTGCGGTTGGTACTGAATCCAATATGCAGGCAATCCTCACGCTTTCGCCTAATGTCGCTCAAATCCTCGCTGTATCTCAGTACAAAGATCAGATTGTTGCCGTTGGCAATGACATTGATGACGTGGTGCAAGTCGCAGGCGAGCTGGATAATCTGCCGACATATATGCAACAGATGCAGGGCTATGTCTCAAGTGCTGCATCTTCTGCTACGGAGGCAGGAAATCAGGTCACAATCGCTAAGAACTGGGCTACAAAGACCGATGGTCCTGTTGAAAACGGCGAATACTCTGCGAAGTATTGGGCGCAGCAGGCGGCCGACAAGTATGAAGAGATTGATGCGCTTGGCCAGACGGTGTTGGGCAATATCAGCAATGCGCAAACCACCGCTGTCAACGCGGTTAATTCAGCCGGTAACACTCAAGTTTCGGCCGTCAATACGAAAGCCGAGCAGCAAATTGAAGCCATTGAATCGGCCGGAACTACGCAAAAGGGACTGGTGACGTCCGAAGGCTCGTCTCAGGTTCAGGCGGTCACGGCCGAAGGAACGAAACAGGTTGGGCTTGTTTCTTCCAGGGGAGCGGAACAAGTCAATGCGGTTGGCTCGGCCGGTACCAGCGCTGTGCAGTCCGTTAATGCAGCCAAAGAAGAGGCCGTTGGAGCTGTGGCTGCCAGTGTTCAGCTCGCTGAGGATTGGGCTGAAAAGACTGATGGCCCGGTCGAAGATGGCAAGTTCTCTGCTAAATACTGGGCGCAACAAGCAAGCAAAGGTCAGTTACAAGCCAACTGGGCTGAAACTGATCCGCAGGCTCTGTCGTTCATTCAAAACAAACCGACTTTGGGTGCCCTTTCTTCTAAGGATAAGGCTAACTATTCAACGGACATTGAGGGCGCGCCCGATCTTTCTATCTATCTAACAACAACGGTTGCGGGCCAGACGTACCTTACAAAGACGGATGCTTCCTCGACTTATCTATCTAAGATTGACGCGACTGCAACATATCAGCCCAAGGGAAGTTATGCGGCCGCAAGCCATACGCACGTCACGGGCGATATTACGAACTTGAGCAGTTTTAAACCTGCAACGGCGGGAGCGGCAGACAAACTTGCTACGGCTCGAACGATTTCCATGTCGGGGGCGGTGACGGCCGAGGCCCAGAGTTTTGACGGCTCGGCCAACATCACTTTCAACGTGACGGCGTTGGATGGGACCAAGGTATCTGGGACAGTACCGGCGGCAACGAAGGCCACGCAGGACGGCAATGGCTCTGTAATCCATACGACTTACGCGAAGTTATCGGGGGCCGCCTTCACGGGTACGGTCACGGTGGGCGGTGCTGAGGTTGTTGTGACTACCGACATTACGGATATGCTCACGCAAACTGTGGCTGCGAGTACCTATGCACCGCTTGAGTCTCCTGCTCTGACAGGAATACCGACAGCGCCAACGGCGGCCAAGGGTACGTCAACAACGCAGATTGCAACAACGGCGTTCGTGCAAGAAGCAATGGGGGACGTTCAGGACAATACGGCTGCGGCGATCCTACAAGCGTTCCAAGACTTCGCAGACGAGCATGGGATAACCGTTCCTGAAACAACAAACACAACGGAGGGATAAATGGCAACGGCAGAACAAACGGTAGGAGCGGTATTAGATGCAACTAATAAGCGATATGTGGTTGAAACTGGCCAGACTGAAAGCGGCTGGTTTGCTCGTTATTCGGACGGGTGGATTGAACAGGGCGGTACGCTTAACTTAGGATCAGGTTATCAAAAAGGAAAGTCCTTGACATTCCCGATTGAGTTTACAACGATCGACTTTTCAATTGTTTTCAGCGGTTCTGTCTCTGGAGCGAATACCACTGAACTAGGAGCAAACAACATAGGGTCGAGAAATACAACGGGGGTAACTTACGTTATACATTGCCAGTCCGGTATGGCTGGCTCATGGATAGCTTGTGGGTATTAAAGGAGAAAGTGAATGAACATTAAAACTGGGGGGGGGCATTAGCTTCTCCCATCGTGAAGGCCGTATTGGACGCTTTGGGCGTG
>ERZ1034984.530-NODE-530-length-42035-cov-12.884397_pt1 | contig 42035 bp, 36 predicted proteins | sample MGYA00520589_ERZ1034984 | MGnify/ENA primary metagenome ERZ1034984 (study PRJEB33766, sample SAMN09781790) | gut metagenome | biome: gut microbiome | host: Homo sapiens | place: Madagascar | study: EMG produced TPA metagenomics assembly of the PRJNA485056 data...
ATTGATCTGATCACAGCCTACCCGGAGTTCAAAGCCATGTATGAGCATGTGTACAATATGTGCCGGAATGTGGAGGATGTCATGGGAATATTTTCAGAGGAATTAAAGATACTTGACCGAAACACAGTAAAATATATGGTGGATGAAATGCAGGAAACAATTGACGAGCAGAAGAGGCAGCTAGTGACAAAGCAGAGCAAAATAGATGAATTGCAGGAACAAATAGAACTTCTGAAGAAGCAGTTAAAAGAACGATAATTAATTCCGTCAGAATAAGATGAAAGTAGTACTCTCGTTCTGACGGAATACTTACCATACAACATTTTTATCTTAAATCTTATATGCTCATTCGGGCATTCTATAAACCCAATTCAGAAACAAAATCCCATCAAAGATCGAAAGAAAGCGAGAACTGCCTATGACATCAAAGCTGAAAGACTATTTTCCAATGATAAGGAGCCGGGAGGAGATTTTAAAAGAGATACAGGACAACATAAAATTTACAGAGAAATTTTACAGCTGGAGAGAATCGGAAAGGCAGGAGTTTCTTGATTTCTGCACAGGGATTCGCGGAGTAAAAATCCTGTATGATTCTTTTTTCAAGGAGATCATGAATCCGGAAACAGTACCGGAGAGACTGGAAGATTTCCTGAGTGTTTTGCTCCAGAGAAAGGTAAAGATTGTCGATGTACTTCCGGGGGATTCGAGCCGGATCGCAGATGAGCAGTCATTACTGATCATGGACATACTGGTGCGGTTTGAAGATGGCACTTACTGTAATGTGGAAGTGCAGAAAATCGGATATGCATTTCCGGGTGAGCGAAGCGCCTGCTATTCATCTGATTTGCTGTTACGTCAATACAAAATGGCGCGCAGCCAGAAGAAGGAACATTTCACATATAAAGATGTAAAGGGAGTTTTTACGATCATCCTGATGGACAGAAGTCCGAAAATGTTCAGGGAATTTTCCGATAAATATGTACATATGTTTCAGCAGGAATCAGATACAGGGATGAAGATGAACCTTTTGCAGAACTATATTTTTATACCACTTGACATCTTCCGCAAAAATGTACAATATAAAGGTATAGAGAACAAATTGGACGCATGGCTTACTTTCCTGAGTACAGATGATCCGGAGCAGATCATCGGACTGATCACGGAATATCCCGAATTCAAAGCCATGTATGAACATGTGTACAATATGTGCCGGAATGTGGAGGATGTCATGGGTATATTTTCAGAGGAATTAAAAATACTTGACCGAAACACAGTAAAATATATGGTGGATGAAATGCAGGAAACAATTGACGAGCAGAAAAAACAGCTAAAGACAAGCGCAGAGACGATTGATGAGCAGAAGAAGCAGTTAAAAACAAGTGCAGAGACAATTGACGAGCAGAAGAAGCAGTTAAAGACAAGCGCGGAGACGATTGATGAGCAAAATATACAGATAAAAACACAGCAAAATAAAATAGACAAGCTACAGGACAAAATAGAACTTCTGAAGAAACAGTTAAAGGAGAAATAACCGCTTCCGTCAGGATAAGAAAAGTACTGAGCCAGACTGAATCAGAAGGCATAATACATGTTTTTTTGACAAAAAAGACACGATATTGCAAAAAAATCTCATTATTTTCTATTTTTTTTCTTGCAGATATCCATTATAATAAGACATATAGAGGGATAAGATGAGTTGATTCTTATCCCTTGTTGTTTATAGAGATTATACAGGAGGATAAATAATGAAAAGATTTGAAAAATGCAAACGTATTTTAGCATTTCTTCTCGTTACTCTGATGATTATTTCACAGAGCAGTGTCATAACTCTGGCAGAAGAACTGTCACTGGACACCCGGAGTGCGCAGAATCAGGAGGCGACAGCAGTAGCTGAGACGCCTGAGGAAAGCGAACAGGAGCCATCTGTTCCAGATCCAGACAATAATGATAAGCAAGAACCGGAAGAGGTGCAGCCATCAGTACCGGAAGAAAGTCCTGAAACGACAGAAACACCGGAGCCGGAGAAGGATCAGGAATCCTCATGCGAGGAAGAAGCAACGATTCCAGAGTCGACCGCTATATCGGCAGACACTGTTGCGGAAGCACCGTCTGACGTTTCTTCGCAGAAAACAAAGACTGAAGCCAAAGAAGAAATAGCTGTTCAGGATGACAATACAAGATATACGACGAATCTGAATGCGCTTGCTGCGGAAGCTTCTGTCAGCGGAGCAGGTATTACGCAGGTGAACGGTGTTTATCAGGTGCGACCTGAAACAGACTACACATTTAAAGTTCAATTTGCAGAGACAGAAGATCTGCAGTTTCATAATGACGGAGATGGAGAGGGAAAACTTTATTATACGTTGCCGGACGGCTTGACTATTCCGGGAAGTATTACAGAGACTGCTTTTAATATTGGAACACTTTCGGGAAATACATTCAGTTATCAGGAAGGATCCAATCGGATCGTTGTCAGACTTAATAAAAATGATCCTAATTATGAGGAATTCAAAAAGTCAGCTACTGCACATTTTGGACTGGAGTTTAATGTACGCTTTAATGCAGATGCAGAGGAAATTGTTTTTGGAAATGCAAAGACCATTAAGATATATGTGGATATAAACCGTACACTTTCACTGAAAAAAGATGCAAGTTACGATGCCTCCAGACGAACGATTTCTTATACGATCACCGTTTCATCTGCCGGTGTCAATAATAATGTAGTTCTTACGGATAATCTGAGCGGAAACTGGCTCGAAATGTACAGTCTCGACAATGTAGTAATTACATCGAATAAAAACAGAGATTTTTCCAATGTTACAAAGGCGATTAATGGAAGAGAACTGACTGTTACTATTCCATCCATGGACCATGGAGAAAACATTTATATCAAATACACAGTTCAGGTGGTAAATGCAGACCAGATGCATCCGACGACAAAAGATGATGCTGTGAATGCGACAACGAATACGGTTACCGGAAACTGGAGCGGCAATAATACTGTATCGGTAAATAAACCGGAAGTTTATAATCCTTCAATCAGTAAAAGGGCATTACTTAATAATGCAAATCATGAGATTACATACACAATTACTTTGAACGAGGACTTTAAGTATGATATTTCCGGAAGGACAATCACAGATACGGTCGTTTCCGGTTCTCGAAGATTTGGTAAATATTCCGGTGGGGGAATCACTGTTCAGATATATGACAGCACCAATACTCTGCTTGGGTCTACACCGGTTCCGTGGTCGGCAATTACAGCGGAAGACAGCAAAGATTATACATGGGCTTACACTATTCCGGCTGAACATCAGGGAAACTACAAATATGTAATCACTTATACTGTTCAGGGAGATAACCGCGAAATTACAGGTGCGAACTTCAATAATGATGTAATTTATGATACCGGTGGAAAAGCATCAAGCTCCGTCAGACTTATTCCACTGGATGGTGTTCTTAATATAAATAAACAGGGAACCGTTGTCACAGATGCTGTAGGAAAGCGCCAGATTCAGTGGACAGTATCTTTCCCTGTACCGGCAAATAAAGAATACACAAACTGCACATTGAAAGATACACTTCCATATCAGCAGATTGATAATGAATTATACAGCGATTCTTATATAGAAGGATCCGAACAGATTTCCGGTCTGCTTGATGGCGAAAACTATGAGATTGATTCATCTACTACAAGTGATGGCAAAAATGAACTGACAGTTAAATTCTATTATATGGAGAACGGTCAGAAAAAGATGAACCTGAAAGTTTCAGATCAGGCAAGGACAATTCAGTTTACGTATCTGACAGAACCGAATGAAAAATGGCTTGCAAACTCGAATGTGCTGACGAATAAATCTCACAAAAACAGTGCAACGATATCTGCCAGAGGACAGAATTTAACCGCAAATGCAACAGTAGAATTGTATGAGAATAACCCGGATATTACCAAATCAGCGGAAGTGATTGAGAAGGATGAGAATGGCAATGCAAAAATAATTCAGTATAATGTCACGGTTTTGGGCATCGAGGGGGATTCTATTAAAATCACTGATGAATTTAACAAAGAGCATTTGATATACGATGCTGCACAGGGATTACAGGTAAGCTACAGTGATGATGGCAAAACATTTACACAGGATCAGTCAGTAACGGCAGGTGCGACATCCAGTGATACGGGAATGGTATTTACAATTCAAAATATTCATCCGGAAGACGGATTAAACCATGCAGTCTACAGGCTGACCTATTGTCTGAAAGTGAATGGTGCTGCCGGTGTGGATTCTATTGAGACGTCTGAAGAAGGTGGAAAAGTAACAAATACGGCATTCTTCAGAGGAAAATCTACGTCTGTGAAGACTACAGTTATAAACAGTGAGGGAATCATAAACAAAAAGCTGCTTAACGAGGATTCTCTTTCGGCAGAGGGATATGTTGCGGAATATCAGCTTGTCATTAACCCGGGAATGAAAACATACGGAACTTCAGAAATGCTTACAGTCAAAGACATCATGACCAATATGAAAGCAGTAAATCCGGATGAGGTAGAGATTCATACGGAATCCGCGGCAGGTACGGATGTGGATATTGACAAGGTTAAGGCTGTTTTCAGTGAAGATGGTATTCATTTTACTGTTCCAAATGCAACAAAGGCAGTGATCACATATAAAGCAAAGTGGACAGGACAGGGTGAGATTGAACACATAAATGAAGCAACTGTATATGGTTATTCCCGGAGTGTGGCTCGAAGCGTTAATATTTCTTCGCAGGGAAGCGGTGATTTTGACAACTATAAGATTACAATTTATAAAGTAGAAAAAGATAATAATACAAAAACTCTGGCAGGTGCTACATTTAAACTTCAGCGTTTTGTTGATGGAAAGCCGCAGGATGTGTTGGATAAAGACAATAACATTGTGACGATTACAACAGATACTGCCGGAAAAGCTATTCTGGAGGGACATGACCATGAAAAAGGGTGGGTCCTTCGAAAAGAATACAAATATCAGCTGGTTGAGATTGAGGCACCGGCAGGATATGAATTGAATCCTGCTCCGACGATTTTTGCTTTTTCTGATGCATTCGCAGGAGATAATGTTATTTGCTGCGAAAATGGCGGTCAGATCATTATAACGAATGAACTGGCTGAGCATGAAATCGAGATCAGCAAGGTAAATGCGGCAGACGGAGTGACCGAACTTGCCGGAGCGAAACTGCAGATCACGGACGAAGCAGGAAATATAGTCAAAGATAAAGCCGGAAATGAACTCTCCTGGACAACCGGAGAGTCTGCGGAAGATCAGAACGAAGATGGAAGTGCAAAACCGCACAAGGTGAAACTTGTAGCAGGAACATATATTCTGAAAGAGGTGAGTGCTCCATTTGGCTATTTGATGGCAGATCCGATTACCTTTACAGTAGGACTTGATGGGAAATTGTCCAGTAAAGCTGAAGGTGCTGTATCAAACGATGAAAACAAGGCAGTTGTAATCATGAAAGATGTAGCAAAGGAAAAATCGGTATCTTCATCTATTTCTGTAACAAAGAGATTAAAAACAGTTGAAGGAGAAGACATTCTTGCGGCAGATCAGACTTTCTATGTTGCGCTTTATGCAGACCAGGAATGTACACAGAGAGTATCCGATGTGAAAGCGCTCACGTTCAAAATGGACTCTGTATCGACAGTAACATTTACAGATCTTGCAGTAGACACAACTTATTATATTGGTGAGTGTACAGCGGATGGTGTAAATTATCTGAAAGGACAGACTGCAGACGGAACGACATATGCGGCAATGTTCAGCAACGGAAACAGCGTCGAAATAGGTTCGAATGGTGGAAACAAAGCTGTCGAGTTTGAAAACAGATTTGTAAAATTCCCGGATGGTTTCTATAAAGAAGCACTTCTGAATCTTACAAAACAGCTGAAAAGCAGTGATGGTGAGGATAAGAACAGCGCTGAAACTTTCTATGCAGGAATTTTTGCAGACGAAGATTATACAAAACTTTCTGACCAGGTTTCTCAGAATATTGTTCCACTGAACCTGAATGGAAATTCCTCGGCGGGTGCACAGATAAAAGTTGCCATAGCAGACGGTGGTTCAACGACATTATATGTGACAGAAGTTGATGCAGACGGAAAGCCAGTGGAGAATGCAGACAGCTTCGAATATGATTTGAGTGTGGACACGGAAAGCATTACATTTAATGAAAGCAATAAGTCGGCCAGTGTTACACTTGTAAATCAAGAGCGTGCGGAGGATGAAGATGAGGAGACAGAAGAGGAAGAAATAAAAGAAAAAACCACGAAGAATACTCCGACTCCAACTTCATCAGTTACTCCAACGAAATCAACCCAGACAACAAACGCCGTAAAAACCGGTGATAACACACCGATTGGAATTTTCGTAGTTCTTCTTATCGCTGCGATTGCAGTGATCGGTGGAGAAATCTACCTCAAACGTCGTAAAAAATAACGAATAATCAAAACTCCGTCAGCACAGGTATGTAACTACCTGTTCTGGCGGAGTTTTACATTTCCTATAGAGGAAGCACCGGTGGCGCGTCCACTGATTTATACTTTAGGCTGATATCTCATATTAGATACATTATACACAGTGATGAATGCCTGTGGGTCTTCATGATTGATATAATTCATCAGCTTCAGATATTCTGTTTTGTCTACGATCGTAATGATCTCATTTCGTTTCTGCATATTATAGGCGCCGTATGCTTCATAAACGGTGGCTCCGCTGTGCAGATCGTGAATAATGAAATTTCGCAGTTCTTCTTCTTTTTTTGTAATGATGCAGACACGCCGTTTGATGTTGTGGTCAAAAATAAAGTGATCCAGCACGATTCCATTGAAATACGTACCGAGAATACTGAGAACAACTGTTTTTTTGTCATAAACAAGTGCGGCAGACAGTGCAACGCACATACCTGAGAGGGACATCGCCCTGCCAAGTTCCATATGCAGATATTTGTTCATGATCTTTGCTACGATATCAAGCCCGCCTGATGAAGCATTTCTGTTAAAAAGAATACTCAGACCAATGCTGACAACAAGGACATAGCACAGCACGTCCAGTTCCTGACTGTCGGTCATGGAAGTAAAATTCGGAAAAACTTTTTCAAAAATTCCGAGAAAGACAGGAAGCATGATACTTGTGTAAACGGTCTTTACTCCAAATTCTTTCCCACATGTGATAAAACCAATGATCAGAAGAACAACATTTAGGATCATGGTAATCGCAGAGAGGGGCAGTGGGATGAAGTTGGAAAGAACGATTCCAAGACCGGAAATACTGCTGACAGAAGCATGGCTCGGTACGAGGAAAAAATAAACGGCAGCAGCAATGATTGCCACAGCACCGGTCAAAATGAGCGTTTCTAAAAGCAATTTTGCAAAATTCAACTCTTTTTTCATCGAAAAAATCTCCAGATTCAGTTTTTATTTGATATATCTGCGAATATTCGTCTTGAAATTATACTTCAGGGACGGGCAGATTCACAATGACCGGCTCATGTTCAAGTGCCGGAATGATCTTTTCTGTAAAATCCTTTGTGGTAAATTTCAGACTGGATGTATTGATGCATGGGTGGCAGCCGAAATAAGGATCCTTCAGAACATCTTCATCGATCAGAAGCTGAACTTTCTTTTCGTGGTCGTTCATCAGGCCAAGGACGCTGACAGAGCCCGGGGTGATGTCGAGATATTTTTCCATATATTCCGGTTTTGCAAAGGATAAACGTGCCGAGCCGATCTGAGCGGAAAGATCCTTTGTCTTAAAAGGTTTGTCGCCCGGCATCAGGAGCAGATAAAAGTTTGTTTCCTGACGGTTGCACAGAAACAGGTTCTTGCAGATAGCAGTATCATCACCGAGTGTGCGGTCAATTTCTTCACAGGCTTCCATGGTCATGGCGGCTTCGTGGTCAACACGCTGGTAAGTAACGCTGAGTTTATCTAGAAAGTCATAGACACGGATCTCCTTGTCCAGACGGTCATTTACATTTTCCGGTCTTCCATTCTGTAATTCCATTTCGTGGTTCTCCTTTTCATTTTTACGTATTTCATTGTAACGGTATTTAAGTGATGTGTAAACCCTTTATATGATTGTCAAATTACTAATTTACGACAGAATCTGCACAGATGTGGTTTTTTGAAGTTTTTTAAAAAAAGTCTTTACAAACCACAAAAAACCATATATAATGCAAATGAAAACAAAGAGAAACAACATAAAATGAAAAAATAAACAACATAAAACCACAACACAACAAAACTGCCCATTTATGGACGAAATCGGAGGGATTTTATTATGAGGATCTTAGAGTCAAAATTTGTACAGGGTTTTATCAAGATGGCGAACGACGGTTATCTGCAGGGATGGCACGAGAGAAACGGTGGTAACTTAAGCTACCGTCTGAAGGCAGAGGAAGTCGAAATGATCCGTCCGCGTCTGAATGCACCGGGAGAATGGACACCGATCGGAACCGAAGTACCGGGACTGGCAGGCGAATTTTTCCTTGTGACAGGAAGCGGTAAGTATTTCAGAAATATCATTGTTGACCCGGAAGTATGTCTTGCAATTATTGAACTGGATGAAACCGGATGCAATTACCGTATTCGTTGGGGGTTGGTCGAGGGCGGAAGACCGACAAGTGAGCTGCCGACACATCTGATGAATCATGAAGTAAAGAAAAAACTTACCAATGGAAAGCATCGTGTTATTTATCATGCACATACCACAAATACGATTGCACTGACATTTGTACTCCCGCTGGATGACAAAGTGTTTACCAGAGAACTCTGGGAATCCGCAACCGAGTGTCCGGTCGTATTTCCGGACGGTGTCGGAGTTGTCGGCTGGATGGTTCCGGGCGGAAGAGAAATTGCTGTAAAGACAGCAGAACTTATGAAAAAATATGATGTTGTAATCTGGGCGCATCATGGAATGTTCTGTTCCGGAGAGGATTTTGACCTGACATTTGGACTGCTCCACACTGTTGAGAAATCAGCCGAGATCCTTGTAAAGATTCTCTCCATGACACCACATAAACTGCAGACGATCCAGCCGGATAATTTCCGTGCACTGGCAAAAGATTTCAAGGTAAGCCTGCCGGAAGAATTCCTGTATGAAAAAGAATAACAAACTAAAAGGAGAAGTCTTTTCGGACTTCTCCTTAATTTCAGTCAAACTTTATCTTATACGCTGTACCTGATAGTCTTTATAATATGAAGAATTAGAGCTTACCCGGAGGCGATATTTTCTTGAACCAATCTTAAAATATGTATTGATATAATATGTATAGATATTAGAATTGTCATATGCATTTACGTATGGATAAATCATTCCAAGACCGGCAACATAAATAATATAGTTTCCCTTTCCCTTGTGCAGAATACTGGTTTTCAGGTCTGTCTCGCCTGCGGCAGATGAAAGTGCTCCATGATAGTAAGCTTCATTTGTTAACGACTTTTCATATCTGCGCGTATTCTTGTTGTAAACATATATCGGAAAATCGGTCATTTTTCTGCCATTATTGCTGCATCCTATGAAAGCTGGTTTTTTCGATGCATAATTCCAGATTTCCAGAGCAAATACACTGGTTCCGGCGCTCAGAAAAGAATTTCCTGTCTGTCGGAGTGAAATACGTCCTCCGATTGTATAAACCGACACTGCACTGCTGAATTTTCCTTTTTTCCTACCATTAATGGCACGTACCTTATACCAGAGTTCTCCCTTTTTTGTGTCCTGCCAGGAAAGTCCTTTGACTGTTTTTACTTTTTTAAATTTCTTACCGTTGGTTGAGCGGTAGATTTCATATTTTTTGGCTCTGGATGCTTTTTTCCATGTAAGTTTTGTTTTTCCTTTTGTGTAGACAGCCTTTATTCCTGCCACTTTTCCAACGGAAGCGGCCTGAACCGTCACATTTGTTGAAGGAATAAGTGTGACTGCTAACAGAAGTGCCATAACAAGACTTACTATTGTTTTCTTTAATTGTTTCATCGCTGTAACCTCCTTCTGAATATTAGTAAAATAAGTATAACAAAGTTTCTGCTGTCACTCAAAAGTATTGCCATATCTGTCATAGACAAAGGTGGTAATTTTTTGTGTATTTGCAGAAAATCCTTTATACTGTAAGCAGGAAATATGGGCATGAGCAGGAAGGGGATGAAAAGATGAATTTTCAGGAATGTCTGAACAACTATATCATACAGATCCGATGCAATGGAAAAGAGCTGGCGCGTAACAGTGAAATATCCGAAACGGTTATCAGCCGATACCGCAAAGGGGAGCGTACACCTTACGCTGACAGTGAATATTTAAAGAAATTGTCCGATGGAATCATCAAGACTGCAGCAGAAAAAGGCATCCGGGATTTTAAGGCGGACAAAGTCTGGCAGACGCTGCGTGAAAGTCTGGAGGATGACCGGGACGAGCCGGTATTTAACAGCCAGAAACTCGACATTCTGCTAAGAGAACTGGATATCAATATTTCCAGAATTGCGGCATTTTTGCATTATGATCCGTCCTACCTGTCAAAGATAAGGACCGGCAGACGCAATCCGGCACATCAGCAGCAGTTTATCGAAAAAATCTGCGAGTATGTTGCATCTAATTATAAGGATGAGCAGGATCGGAAAAAGGTGACATATCTTATTCAATGCAATGAGGATGAACTTGCAGACAGTTCTTCATATCGGAGGAAACTGCGGGAGTGGCTCAATTCCTCGATGCCTGACGGGGGTGATTATGTATCCGCTTTTCTGCGTAAAGTGGATTCTTTTAATCTGGACGATTATATAAGAGCCATTCACTTTGACAGTTTCAAGGTGCCGAAAGTACCGTTTCAGCTTCCTGTTTCAAGGCATTATTACGGGCTGAAAGAAATGCGCGAGGGGGAACTGGATTTTCTGAAGCATACCGTGCTTTCAAAATCAATGAAGCCCTTGTACATATGCAGTGACATGCCGGTAGAAGATATGGCTGCAGACGAGGATTTTGCAAAAAAATACATGTTCGGTCTTGCGATGGTTCTCAAAAAGGGGTTGCATATCCATATCATCCACGATGTGGAACGTCCGATGAAAGATATGATGCTCGGTCTGGAAAACTGGGTCCCACTTTATATGACCGGGCAGATTTCACCATATTATCTGAAAGGTGTACAGAATCGTGTCTATTCTCATCTGCATTATTGTTCCGGGCAGGTGGCGATGACAGGCGACTGTATCAGCGGGCATCATGATCTGGCACATTATTATCTGACCAGTCGCAAAGAGGAAGTATCGATCAGTCAGAAAAATATGGAATTTCTTTTGAAAAAAGCACATCCACTGATGGATATTTACAGGGAAGAGCGCAAAAAAGAACTGCATGCGTCTCTGCTTGAAAATGCCGGGAAAGAAGGCCGGCGGAGGCGTGTACTGGCGGTTCCGGATCTGGGAGTCCTGCCGAAAAAACTGCTGGAAGAAATTCTGGAACGCAATCATGTTGTGTTGAATGAGAAAACAGTGATTTTGGAAAGCTATAAAAGATCCGCAACATGCCTGGAGACAATTCTGAAGCACAGTGTAGTGGAGGATGAAGTATCAGTGCTTTCTGAAGCGGAGTATGAAAAATATCCACTGGTGCTTCCGCTTGCAGAGTGCTTTCTGGAAAAAGATATCCGTCTGACTTATGAGGAATATCATGCATGCATAGGTGCGGCAGAGAACTATGCGAAAGCAAACGAAAACTATCAGTTCAATCTGACAAAGATAAAAGGTTTTCACAATATCCAGATCACGTGTTTTGAAGGAAAATGGTGCATGATATCGAAGAACCGGGCTCCGGCGATCCATTTTGTGATTCATCATCCAAAACTTCGGTATGCACTGGAAAATATGGTATTACCGATTCGTGATGACGAGATCGAATCAGGCATGATTGATAATGAGGGATGAAAAGGAGGAAAGAAATAATGAAAAAGAACTGGAAAAAAACACTGGCAGCAGCTGGTATGGGAATGGTGCTGATGACCACTTCTCTGACTCCGGTGACGGCTTTTGCAGCGGTCGATACGCAGAATCTGCTGACTTTTGTAAATGATACAATGGATGACGGCTCGCAGATCTACTATTTTGAAGAGGTTGCTGTGACACTCCCGGCAGACTGGAAGGGAAAGGTTGCGGTGCAGGCACAGGACACCAGTGTTACTTTTTATCATAAGGCGAGCAAAGAAAAATGGCAGGAAAATTATGGGACAGTTGGCGGGAAACTTTTTTCCTTATCTTATTCCGTAAACAGTGATTTCACAGAGCTGCCGTCCTATTATTATGTAGGATTCGGCGAGGAGTCGGTGATGAATTATTTCCTGACATTTCCGACAGATGTGCAGGGCTACATGGATGACAGCAGCATCAGCGAGGAATATCAGCAGCTTTTCTCGGAAATTGATTATGTAAAAGATCATGTATGCATGCGTCATTCGGAGCCGACAGATGAAGTGAGTTCTTTCGATGAAACGAAAGCCGGATACGATGGTACATGGACAAAGGTAGAAGATTTGTTTGAATTGTATCTTCCGGCAGAATGGGACGCTTATCAGCCGGATGAAGAAGACATTGCAGGTGGGGTGAAATATATTTCTGCGTCCGATGACAAAGCCTATATCTGTATGGCAATGGCAACGGAGCCTGACGATGAAGAATCAAGAAAAGAAATCGAGCAGGAACTTGCTGACAACGAGCTGACAATGATGGATGTGTTGAAAGAACAGATCAACAAGCAGGGATTCAAACTGGAAAAAGAAGCAGAGATCAATGGAATTCCATGTGTTTTCTGCTCGACAGACAGCCTTTACGGAATCGTGTTTATTGACCGGAAAGATGCGACACAGATTGACATGGTGATCTTTGCAGGAGAAAACAGAGGGAACGATCAGATTGTCGAAACCGTTCTGCGTTCTGTAAGGTGGCTGCCGGAAGAATAGTTGTGATGCTGTTTTCTTTATTTGCATAATATTTGAAGACATAATTATAAAGGGAGAAGCCTGAAAATATCTTTCAGACTTCTCCTTTTTGGTACAGGTCAGTTTTGTCGTTTCACAATGTCGTCTATTTATTTTCTTTATAAAATCTTAATACTGATTCCGATAATTTTATACAATCTTTGAGGAGTTATATATATAATAAGACTGGAATAAAAAGATTAAAATCTGCATGTGCAAAATATTAAAAAAGGAGCCATACATTTATGCCGGAGAATTTTCACAGAAAAAAACATCTGACGTCATTTCAGATGATCATATTAGGGTTTGCAGGAGTGATTCTTTTGGGAACGCTTCTTCTGATGCTTCCGGTCTCGTCTGCAGATGGAATCGTAACTCCATTTGACGAAGCACTTTTTACTTCAACTTCTGCAGTTTGTGTGACGGGACTTGTTGTACAGGACACAGGCAGCTACTGGTCCGGATTTGGTCAGACAGTTATTCTTATACTTATACAGACAGGTGGGCTGGGAGTAGTGACAGTTGCTGTCGCTGCATTTATGCTTTCCGGAAGAAAAATATCTCTTATGCAGCGCAGCACTATGCAGAGCGCAATATCTGCACCGCAGGTAGGAGGAATTGTCCGGTTGACAAAATTCATACTGAGAGGAACTTTTTTGGTTGAGGCGATTGGAGCAATTTTACTTCTCCCGGTATTTTGCCATGATTTTGGGCGGAGGGGAATCTGGATGTCCGTATTTCATTCAGTATCTGCATTTTGCAATGCCGGGTTTGACATACTGGGAACAGAAGGGCACAGGTTTGTATCTCTTTCAGGATATGGCGATAATATATGGCTGAATATGGTGATCATGCTTTTGATTATAATCGGAGGTATCGGATTTCTTACCTGGGAAGACTTTTATAAAAATAAATTAAATTTCAGACGTTATCGTATGCAGAGCAAGGTGATTCTGATAACAACTGTTCTTCTTATTATATTGCCGGCAATTTTATTTTTTGCCAATGATTTTGGAGAGTTTCTGTTTAAAAAACGTCTGCTGTATTCAATATTTCAGTCAGTTACAACGAGAACAGCCGGGTTTAATACTGCAGATCTCCCGTTGATGACAGAAGCAGGAAAGGCTGTTATGATATTGCTGATGCTGATCGGAGGATCACCAAGTTCCACAGCGGGAGGTATGAAGACAACAACTTTTGCAGTACTGATCCTGAATGCATTTGCTACATTCAGAAGTCGTGAAGATGCAGGTGCTTTTGGAAGAAGATTTGATGTTCAGGTGATAAAAAATGCGGCAACAATTGCTATGCTGTACCTGATGCTGTTCTTTGGAGGCGGGATCATAATCAGTGCTTATGAAGGATTACCTGTGCTAACCTGTTTTTATGAGGCAGCTTCAGCTATAGGAACGGTAGGGCTGACTCTGGGTGTTACGCCCGATCTACATATAATATCACGACTGATATTGATTGTACTTATGTACCTGGGGCGCGTGGGTGGACTGACACTGATCTATGCAGTATTTTCAGGAAAAAATAATAATAATGCAAGAATGCCAATGGAAAAAATCACAGTGGGTTAAAGGAGCTTTTTTATGAAGAATATTTTAATTATCGGACTTGGAAGATTTGGAAAACACATTGCAATGCAGCTTAATCAGATGGGACATGAGATTATGGCGGTAGATCTGAATGAGGAAAGAGTAGAGAAAGTTCTTCCTTTTGTTACCAATGCTCAGATTGGAGACAGCACAGATGCTGAATTTCTGAAATCTCTGGGAATCGGAAATTATGATATCTGTTTTGTAACGATTGGAGGTAGTTTTCAGAATTCGCTTGAGACGACTTCTTTACTAAAGGAACTGGGAGCCAGACTGGTAATTTCCAGAGCGGAACGGGATGTCCATGAAAAATTCCTTTTGCGAAATGGTGCAGATAAGGTGGTTTATCCTGAAAAACAGGTGGCAAAATGGGCATCCATTCGTTATGCGGATGATCATATCCTTGATTATATGGAAGTCGATGCATCTCATGCAATCTTCGAAGTAGAAATACCGTATGAGTGGATTGGAAAAACCATAGGTGAACTTGACATAAGAAAGAAACATAATATAAATATTCTGGCAGTCAAAAATGAAGGCGGCGAAATCGGTGTGGCAATATCGGCTGATACAGTTCTGAACGATGGGAGTACACTTCTGGTACTGGGTGATTATAAAACAATTCAAAAATGTTTTCATATCTGAAGATAGTGGGTGATGATAATGGAAAAGGGAACTCTGATATTGATTGTATGTGTAATATTTGGACTGGGACTTTTTATGGTGTCAAAACTGGGATGCTTTATTAAGGAAAGCCGAAAAGAACTTTCTGATGAACGTTCAAATCTGCAGTTATTAAAAAAAGTCGAGATGAGTTCAAAAGGAAGAAAAAAGAATGCAGACATGCATGTTATTCCGGGTACAGTTATGCCGGAAACCGGTCAGAAGCAGAAGTTTAAGCTCCATATTGAAACACCATCAGTAAAAGATTATATTCTGACAGTTTCAATATTTATTGGCTGTACACTGATTGGACTGATATTTCAGAAACTGTATTTCACAGATGCGAATATAGTTACCATATATATCCTTGGAGTATTGCTCACTTCAATTTTAACAGATGGATATCTTTGCAGTCTGGCCGGTTCGTTTTTAAGTGTCGTTCTTTTTTGCTTTTTTCTTACAGAACCAAGAATGTCATTTCAGACATATGCAGTTGGTTATCCTGTGACATTTCTGATCATGCTTATCTCATCCGTACTGACAGGAACACTTGCGGCAAAACTAAAAGAGCATGCAAGGTTATCGGCACAGCAGGCTTTTTGCACACAGATTTTATTTGATACAAACCGTCTACTCCAACAGGTAAAAGACAGAAGAGATATCCTTTGTGTTACCTGTAAACAACTGGTGCGTCTGTTAAACTGTAATATTGTTGCGTATATTGAAGAAAACGGAGAACTGTCCGGCGGCAGTCTGTTTTTTCATAACGACGAAAGAGGAAGACAGGGAGAACTTCTGACATCAGAAGAACAGTATGTAGCCAGGTGGGCATATGAGAATGGGCAGAATGCAGGTGCAACAACGAATCATTTCAGCAGTGCCAGATGTTTATACCTTGTTATTAAAAGTGGAGACAATGTATATGGTGTAATTGGAATTCCATTGCAGAAGAAAAAACTGGATTCTTATGAGAACAGCATTCTGATTTCTGTTCTTAATGAATGTGCACTTACGATGGAAAATTCACATAATGCAATAGAAAAAGAAAAGAATGCAGTATTTGCTAAAAATGAACAGCTTCGTGCGGATCTTTTGCGTGCGATTTCACATGATCTTCGAACACCTCTTTGTTCGATATCCGGAAATGCAGATATGCTGTTAAACAATGGAAGCTGTCTGGATGAGGCAACAAAACGTCAAATTTATTCAGATATTTATGATGATGCAGACTGGCTGATTGATGTTGTGGAAAATCTGCTTTCTATCACGAGGCTGAATGATGGAAGATTAAAGATTAAATTTACAGATCAGCTTCTGGACGAAGTCATTACAGAATCATTGCGCCACATCAGCCGAAAACATGAGGATTATCAGATTGACGTAGAATGTGAAGAATTTATTCTCGTACATATGGATGTGCGGCTTATAATCCAGGTTCTTGTAAATCTGATTGATAATGCAATAAAATATACACTGCCTGGCTCAAAGATATGTATCAGAGGAATAAAGAAGGATGGTAAAGCACAGATCAGTGTAGCTGATAACGGACCGGGTATTTCAGATGAAGTAAAACCGCATATATTTGAAATGTTCTACACAGGCAATAATACAATCGCTGACAGTCATCGAAGTCTTGGCCTTGGCCTTTCCCTTTGTCGTTCAATTATTGAAGCACACGGGGGAACTCTGGTGCTGACAGATAATATTCCGAGAGGATGCATGTTTACGTTTACTTTACCATTAAGTGAGGTGATATTAAATGAATAAAAATTCGATTCTGGTTGTTGAAGATGATCGTCCGATACGAAACCTGATCATAACAGCATTAAAGACACATGATTATAAATATCTGGAAGCAGAGAATGGTACTTCTGCTATTCTGGAGGCATCCTCACATAATCCGGATATTGTTTTGCTTGACCTGGGATTGCCGGATATAGAGGGAGTGGAAGTGATCAAAAAAATCAGAATGTGGTCAAATATGCCGATTATTGTTATAAGTGCAAGAAGCGAAGACACGGATAAGATAGAAGCGCTGGATGCAGGCGCAGATGATTATATAACGAAACCATTTTCAGTCGAGGAACTTCTTGCACGGATACGCGTCACGCAGAGACGACTTGCACTGCTCCAGACGGGTGAGATGCAGGAAGAATCGACTTTTACCAATGGTGAACTGAAAATTGATTATACGGCCGGTTGTACTTATCTGAGAGGTGAAGAACTGCATCTAACCCCTATTGAATATAAACTTTTGTGCCTTTTATCGCGTAATGTAGGTAAGGTACTGACGCATACATATATCACGCAGCAGATCTGGAGCAGAAGCGCAGAGAGTGATGTAGCTTCTCTTCGTGTGTTTATGGCAACTTTGAGAAAGAAGCTGGAACCAGAAAAGGGTGATGTTTCATATATACAGACTCATGTTGGAATAGGCTATCGGATGCTGCGGATAGAATAAATAATAATTACTTTAATATGTCATCAAGATTCTGATCCATGATACTTAGAACCTCCATAAATTTCTGACGTATTTCTTCATCAAGACCGGAAAGAAGACGATCAATGCTTTTAATTTTCGTATTTCAACAATGTCGCGTACAGTCCGGAAATCCGGATTGTTTGCCAGAAACATAAGAATATCAAATTCAATGTTTATATTCATAAAAAATCCTCAGTTCTGTGAAAAATATAATAGTTCAAATTTGAAAACAGTGGTTTGTGCCTGTTGCTTTACAGTGGCAGTATGAGTGCAATCGTGCTGCCGTTTTTATCGCTTTTCAGGACTTTTACTTCTCCACCATGCTGTCTGGCAATTTCATTTACGAGCGCGAGCCCCAGTCCGGCGCCGCCCATAGCGCGGCTTCGTGACTTGTCTACACGGAAAAACGGGGTGAAAATTTTTTCCTGATATTCCGGAGAAATTCCGATCCCGGTGTCAGATACTTCAACGAGGGCACAGTCTGCCGGAGCAGGAGAAACAGCAGCGTTCAGGAGAGATTTTTTCTGCCGGATGTTTACCGTTACTTTTCCACCGGGATGGTTGTATTTAATCGCATTTTCCACAAGATTATACACAGCACGGTAGAGAAGAAGATAACTTCCGGTGATGGTACAGTCTCCATCCTCCTGAATCAGCTTAATTTGTTTTTGCTCAGCAATTGAAGTCAGGTCGCAGAGAACTTCATCTGTAAGCTCTGCCAGCGAGATTGTTTCAGAACGTTCAATCGTCTGTATCCCGGTCATATCGAGAAGTATTTCTGCCAGATGGGAGAGTCGTCCGGTCTGTTCCTGAATCATGGAAAAAAGCTTCTGATATTCATCAGCGGAGGGCTCTTTCTTGCGGGAAAAAACTTCCAGATTTGTCTGCATGACCGCAAGGGGTGTGCGAAGCTCATGCGCGGCACTGGCAGAAAATTGTTTTTGTGCGGTAAAGGCATCATTCAGACGGGAAAGCATTTCATTAAAGGAAAGTGTCAGATTCGAGATCTCATCGTTGCTGTCCGGTACTTCAAGTGGTTCGGAGAGGTTTTGTGCCTGGATTTTTTCAACTTTTGTGCTGAGATTGTGCAATGGTTTTAATGCCCGGCGACTGACAAAATATGTGCAGGCACTGCTCAGCAGAATGATGAGTACTGTAGTGATAAGGCTTCGGATCTGAAAAAGCTGTTTGGTCGTTGTTACCTGTTCTGAGAGATCAGGAAACAAGATAGTTGGATCTATGTTAAAAGTAATTGGTGAAGAATCGGTTTTATTAATTTGTACGATATAATTTTGCAGGTGGTCCATACCGGTAACTGCGGACTGACTGATAAAAAAGTACATCAGTATGCAGGTGATTGTTACAAGCAGAGCGGTGATCAGTGTCAGACGCCATTGCAGGGAGAGTTTTCTGGAAAAATTTTTCATGATATTTCCTCCATCAGAATATATCCCTGTCCGATTTTATTCTGAATCGGATCAAAGCCCAGTGCAGCACGAAGTTTTTTGCGCAGAGAAGAAATGTGGACGCGGATTGAATTACTGAAACTGTTAACACTTCCGTCCCAGAGATGTTCGATCATTTCCTCGGGGCTGATGATACGACCCTGATGGAGCAGGAAATATTCCAGAAGTGCACTTTCTTTTCGGGTAAGGGAAAGAGTCGCATCATCTACACTGGCTTTCCGTGTGCGTGTATCAAAAATGATGCGGCCACATTTCAGACAGATGTCTTCCTGAATAAATTTTCTACGGGTGAGACTGCGGATTCTGGCTTCCAGTTCTTCAAAGTGAAAAGGTTTGGTGAGGTAATCATTGGCGCCAAGATCCAGTCCCTCTACTTTGTCCTGAATCTGTCCACGCGCGGAAAGAATCAGAACCGGTGTGGTGCTGTCAGATGTACGGAATTGCTGCAGAATGTCAAGACCGTCTGTTCCCGGAAGATTCAGGTCCAGAAGAATCAGATCGTAACTTTCTGTCATACATAATTCCAGTCCTTCGTTTCCATCAAAACAGGTATCTGTTTCGTATCCATTCATGCGAAGACCCTCTGCAATGGAGCAGCAGAGCTGTTCTTCATCTTCTATAATTAATATATGCATGTAAGTTCTCCTTTTTAAGTGGTAGTACCTGAGAATTGTTTTGTATCAGGTATTTCGATAATTCTGTCTGATACTATCATATCATGTTGGACATAAAATTCCTGTAAAAAAATCACATATTTCAATGAAATCGGCATTTTGATTAAAAAAATTCATTTTCGTGTTTTCTTAACACCAATTTTATGTACAGTATGGTATAGTTTTGTCTATAGTAATTGCAGTGAGCACAGCTCACGCTGTAAAATGCAAACGAAATCAATTGAAGGGAGATATATATCATGAAATTCAGAATGAAAAAAATAACAGCACTTATGGCAGCTGCAGTATTAGGAGCATCCACCTTTGGAGGAGTATCCGTAATGGCAGCAGAAAGTACAGAAGCAATGGCGGTTCCGGCAGACCAGGCCGGAATGGTAGTTGATGATGATGCAGTTGCTGCAGAGGGGGATGCAATCCCGTCTGATTTTATACAGGGTACTTTCAAACCATCTGAGACAACTGTGCAGGCACAGGATTCTTATGAGTATCCATTCCTTGGACTTAACATGAAACTTCCAGAGGAACTGCTTAAACAGATAAAAGCGCAGACTATTGCGATGATCTCAAATGAAGGATGGAATGACACTGCAGATGCAATTAAATATGCATATATAAGCTGGAGCGAAATGACCGAGGAGCAGAAAGAGGCAGAGGTTGACAAGCTTGGAACAGCGTATGATGACTGGTGCAATAGTCTTGCAAAAATTGGAGTGATTGGAATCTATGACGAAGATTCTGAGAAAGAACTGGATGAGATCACAGGCTGTACAGAACACAAAGAAATCGGAAGCAGCAGTGATGGAAAGTATAAATATTATCTGAGCACTAATAAAGATGCAGATGAATCCCTGAAAAAAGAAGTGGAAGAAATTGATGTGACACTCACAGAGATGACACCATTCCAGCAGCTTTCCGCATTTGATCAGCCACAGGATACCAGCAATGCAGGTGATTCTACAACTGTGGGTAAATTTGAGACAAAGGGTGTTGACGGAAAAGACTATACAGAAAAAGTATTTAGCGATTATGACCTGACTCTGGTCAATATTTTTACTACCTGGTGTTCTCCATGCGTCAATGAGATTCCGGAACTGGAAAAACTCTATGAGGAGATGAAAGACAAGGGAGTAGGAGTTGTTGGTGTGGTTCTTGATACAGTAGGAGATGACGGAAAACAGGATGATGCTACCGTGAAAAAAGCTGGTGTTCTTCAGGAAAAGACAAAAGCTTCTTATCCTTTCCTGATTCCGGATTCAACAATGATGAATGGACGTCTGAATGGCATCTCTGCTTTCCCGGAAACCTTCTTTGTTGACAAAGATGGAAATATTGTAGGAGAAACATATTCCGGAAGCCATAGCCTGGATGAGTGGAAGAAAATCGTAGAAAAAGAGCTTGCGAATGTTTCAAAATAAAAGAGTATAGTTGTGATAACCAGCAATGCCGGTTTCCGGCAGAAAGATAAAAGATAACTATGATAAAAAAAATAACAGAAACAAAATGGGCAGGAGTTGTTTTGGCAATTCTTGGAATCCTTCTGATGATCTTTGGAATCTACAGAGGCGAGATGTCCGTAGTTTTTACAAAAGCAATTAATATCTGCATGGAGTGTATTGGAATTGGATAATAAAAAAGTTAAAATAAACGAATGGCCGCGACATGGGATCCAGGCATTGTGGGCACTGCTGACTAACAGTCATCTGTCTGGTTTTGTGACCGGCAAGATTTATACCGGAAAGCTGAAAAATGTCTGTGTTCCGGGACTGAACTGCTACTCCTGTCCCGGTGCGACAGGTGCCTGTCCGATCGGTTCTCTTCAGGCGGTGATCGGAAGCTGGAACTTCAAAATGGCATATTATGTGGTCGGATTTCTGATTTTTGTCGGAGCATTGCTGGGCAGGCTGGTCTGCGGATTCCTGTGTCCGTTCGGACTGATTCAGGATCTGCTCAACAAGATTCCGTTTCCGAAAAAAATCAGGACATTTCGCGGAGACAAACTGCTTCGCAAGCTGAAATATGTAATTTTTCTTATATTTGTAATTTTATTGCCGATGTTTGTGGTAGATATCATGGGACAGGGCGCACCGTATTTCTGCAAACTGATCTGCCCGGCAGGAACACTGGAAGGTGGTCTTCCGCTTGTATTGTTGAATAAGTCCATGCGCAGTGCAGTCGGATGGCTTTACATATGGAAAAATGTGATTCTGGTGATTATGATCATTTTGGCAATTCTTATTTACCGGCCGTTTTGTAAATATATCTGTCCACTGGGAGCGTTTTATTCTATATTCAATAAAGTATCTGTTTTTCGTTATCGTGTAGACGAGGAGAAGTGCATTCACTGTGGAAAATGTGCAAAAGCATGTCAGATGGAAGTCAACCCTGTGGAAAACCCGAACAGCGCAGAGTGCATCCGTTGTGGAAGATGTAAGAAAGCCTGCCCGACACAGGCGATTCAGTGTGGGGTAAAGAGATAATATTAATGCCGTCAGATAGCCTGGAGCTAACTGGCGGTATTTTTATGTAATAGGACATTACCCCGTAATGTTCCAATAACGTAAAAACGTGACGAAATATTTCATAAGATTTGTATAGGTAAGTATTGGCGTGTCTGGTATAATAAATTTACTTATATCAAAAAGAAAAGATGGAGGAGGGTATAGATAATGATTTGTGGAATGACATATTTTCAGATATGTTTGTATTTTTTGTTTTATTCTTTTGGAGGATGGGTTGTTGAAGTTATCTTTCATGCGGTTGCACTTGGAAAGGTGATAAACCGAGGTTTTCTGAATGGTCCGGTCTGCCCGGTGTATGGTTTCGGAGTACTGTCCGTTTTTGCTTTGCTCAATACGATTCAGAGCGGCGGACATGTGATGAGTGAAGGAATGATCTTTGTCTTTGGATTTGTGCTGGCCACGCTGGTAGAATTGATCGCTGGATGGTTGCTTGACGTATGCTTTCATGCAAGATGGTGGGATTATTCAGATAAGCCGCTGAATTTTCATGGATATATCTGTCTGGAGTTTTCGCTGATCTGGGGACTTGCAGTCGTGATGGTCGTAAAAGTTTTTCAGAAGTATGTGGAGAATCAGGCATCACACACACCGGCAACGTGGGAATGGGTTGTGATAGCAATCTTGTATGCGGCATATTTTGCGGATTTTGTAGTGACTGTCGCAACGATCCGCGGACTGAACAAGAAGCTTACCAGACTGGATAAAGTCAGCTCCGATATGAGAATCGTAAGTGACAAACTCAGCAACACACTGGCGACGACCACGATCGACACTGCTCAGAAAGTCGGTGAGGGCAAAGTGCAGGTTGCACTTGCAAAAGCAGAGCTGCGTGATGCAACAATAGCGCAGAAAGATAAGTCAATCGAAATGCTTCGAACGAAAAAAGCAGAACTTCAGGCACAGTTTGATGAGCTGTCCGGTTCTATCACAAACCACACTGTATTTGGACAGGGACGACTCATCAAAGCATTTCCTGAGATGAAACACAGAGATTACTTTGAACTGATTCAGGAACTGAAGAAGAAACTGAAATAAAGTTTGCTGTGAAGCACACCGCCAGGGAATGTCTGCACATGGTGTAGATGTTTTTCCTGGCGATATTTGTCTGCGTATGACCTGGGTAGGAGTAAGAGCCGGGCAAGTTCATGAAATTGCCAGTCATAAATGACCCGGATAGAAGGAACCCTCGGGAAAGTCCACGAAATTGCCGGTCGTGAATGACCCGGATAGAAGTAGTTCTCGGAAAAGTCCACGAAATTGTCGGTCATAAATGACCCGGATAGAAGAAGTCCTCGGGACAGTCCACGAAATTGCCGGTTGTGAGTGACTCAGACGTAAGCCAATCCTGAATAGGTCAACCAATTTCTGTAAATTTGGTTGGTCTATGATAAAGTAAGGTTCTCACAGGTCATTGGGAGAGTTAAAATTCGATGACTTAAAAATGAGTAAGTTCAAATAGAATCAACAGGAGCACAAAAATCAGATGGTCCTAATCCCAGTAATTGTTAAGTTAGGAAACTACTCCGTAATGTTCCTATTACATAAAAACGTTCCGTGAGGATGCAATCAGATGCATGAGGAATATGTCTGCTGAAGCAGACTGCATCTGGCGCGCAAAGCGTAACAAGTCCCTTAAAGATTGAGAGATTCAGGGAGTTTGAAGCGGACTTGTCCGCTTTGTTATTGTGAGATTGTATTTTAATACTTCTTGACAAATCCTCAGTTTTCTATATAATTATCAAGGGTAATTAACAATGATAATTATATAGGAGCATATATTATGACAACCAAAAAAATCAAAGAAATGCTTGATGCATGTTATCAGGCGAAGCGGATACGGGAAATGCTGCCGCCTCTGCCGGAAGGGGTGATGCCGTCTTATATTCAATATCTGGATGCAATCCAGAAACTGGAAAAAAAAGACATTCGTGTAAAAGTGTCTGATATCAGCGATGTAATGAATCTCCCAAGGCCGGGAGTCACCAGAACGGTAAAAGAGATGGAGAAAAAAGGTTATCTCAGCAAGATTGCATCCCCGGATGATGGACGTGTCACTTACATCTCTATCACAGAAGAAGGGTGGAAGCTTTTTCATAAGTATGATGAGCATTATTTCGGCGAGCTGTCCGGGGAACTGAGTGACATTTCAGAAGAAGATGCAGACTGTATGATCCGAACGATTGAAAAATTTTATCAGATCATGTGCGAGAGGAGGGGCCATTATGACAAGTGATAAGGCTGATTTTACACAGGGAAATATACTGAAGAAATTGGTCGCCTTTATGATGCCGGTTCTCGGGGCATTGATTCTGCAGGCGGCATACGGCGCAGTCGACTTGCTGGTTGTAGGAAGATTTGGTTCCACATCCGGACTTTCTGCGGTTTCCACCGGAAGCCAGGTACTGAATCTGGTGACATTTGTAGTAATTCAGTTCGCAATGGGTATCACCGTTTTGATCGCCCGCTATCTCGGTGAAAAAAGACCGGAAAGGATCGGGGCTGTCATTGGTGGTGGAGCAGTGGTATTTACCATGATGTCTGTCGTGCTGTTTATTGCGATGGTCGGATTTGCCCGTCCTATTTCCGTTCTGATGCAGGCACCGGCGGAGGCTGTAGATCTGACTGCAAGTTATGTAAGAATCTGCGGTGCAGGTATTTTCTTTATTGTAGCGTACAATCTGTTGTCTGCAATCTTCCGTGGGCTGGGAGACAGTAAATCACCACTTCTTTTTGTACTGGTGGCATGTATTGTAAATATTATCGGCGACCTGGTACTGGTAGCCGGTCTTCACATGGATGCAGCAGGAGCTGCACTCGCAACAGTTACCGCACAGGCGCTCAGCGTAGTATTTGCAGTAATGCTTTTGCTGAAAAAAGATCTTCCGTTTGCGATCACAAAGAAGGATTTTCGCCTGAACCCACAGTGCCGGAAATTCCTGAAGATCGGTCTTCCGCTTGCACTGCAGGAATTTCTGACACAGATTTCTTTCCTGGCACTCTGTGCATTTGTCAACAGACTTGGACTGGAAGCTTCGTCCGGTTACGGAGTTGCATGTAAAATTGTAAACTTTGCAATGCTCGTACCGAGTTCACTGATGCAGTCCATGGCATCTTTCGTTTCCCAGAATATAGGTGCAGGCAAGAAAAAACGTGCGAAACAGTCTATGTTTACAGGAATCGGTGTGGGTCTGGCTGTTGGCTGTGTGGTATTTGTACTGGTTCTGTTTAAAGGTGATGTATTGTGCAGTGTTTTTTCTACAGATGCAGCGGTTATCCAGAATGGATTTGCATATCTGAAAGGTTTTGCACCGGAGACACTTGTGACAGCGATTCTGTTCAGTATGGTTGGTTATTTCAATGGAAATAACAAGACTGTCTGGGTCATGACACAGGGTCTGATCCAGACACTTCTGGTACGTTTGCCGCTGGCATACTTTATGAGTATCCAGTCGAACGCAAGTCTGACAAAGATCGGTCTGGCGGCACCGGTGGCAACGACTGTGGGAATCTTCCTGAATGTAGGATTCTTTATTTATCTGAATCGGGCTGAACAGAAGAAATCAATCCGGCCTTAAGCAGACCGTATCCGGTGTAATCGTTTATTTTGCAATAAACAGAACACCAAGTGTACCAGGACCGCAGTGGCTGGAAACAACACCGCCGGCCCTGGTTTCTAATATTTCATGGAAGATCCCGAGACTTTCCAGGTAGGAGCGGACGGCATCAACGGTGGTGCGGTCACAGCCGGAATGTGTGATAAATACGCGCTCAGGTCTTGCAGATTTTAAATCCTCTTCCATGTCTTTTACATAGGACATAATGACAGAATTTATTTTGCCACGATATTTTTTGGACGCGTCCATGGCACCATTTTCGACGACGATTTTCGGGTGGAGTCTCAGAACTCCGCCTGCCATAGCAGAAACAGCGTTGCATCGGCCACCGCGGTACAGATAAGTAAGTGTATCGACGACAAAGCTTGCGCGGACATTGGGTTTTAAAGATTCTATTGTAGCTGCGATTTCGGCTGCGGACTGTCCTTTTTCGGCCATAATTGCTGCCTCTACGACGAGAAGCCCGATCCCGGTAGAGAGATTTGCCGAATCAACGACCGTAACAAGATCAGATGCTTCTAATTCTTCAGCCGCAAGGCGCATGACATTTCCGGAAGTGGACATGCTGCCGGAAATGGAAAAACAGACGATTTCACGTTTTTCTTCTACATATGGGCGAAAAAGCTCAATGGCCTCAGCTAGAGACGGGGCTGATGTTTTGGGCGTTGTTTTGTGTGCATCAGACCAGTCATAGATCTGCTGCGGCGTAATGTTTCTGCCATCTTCATATTCGTCCTCGCCGAGAAGAATGTGGAGCGGCAGGATGTCGATATCATATTTTGCAATCAGCTCAGGAGAGAGGTCGCAGGTGCTGTCTGAAATAATCTTTACCATATGAGATATATCCTTTCTGTATTTATTCTGTTGACAAGGTATAACAGTCTTTGCGTATTCACGCATATCTCTTTTGCATATCTGTAATCATATCATAAATTCACATGGAAATTCAAATTTGTGTACCATATTTCTTTTCTTTTATTGATTAAAAGAACTCTATTGACTTAGACGTTTTGGGTTTTACTGAGCTGTATTCAGTTCCGCTTGCAAAGGCACTTGTTGAAGGTGGACTTCCATGTGCAGAAGTTACATTTCGTACTGAGGCAGCGGAAGAATCTATCCGTCTTATGGCAGAGCAGTTTCCGGATATGCTTGTAGGAGCAGGAACTGTTCTTACTAAGGAACAGGTAGATGCAGCTGCGGCAGGTGCCAAGTTCATAGTAAGCCCTGGATTTGATCCGGAGATCGTAGACTACTGTCTGAAAAAAGAAATCCCTGTTTATCCGGGATGTGTTTCACCATCTGAGGTTGCTCAGGCAGTTAAAAGAGGACTTAAGTTTATGCCGACAGGCGGAATCAATGCAAAAAATCTTGAAGAGTATCTTTCCTGTTTCTATCCGAAAATAATCGGAGTTAATACACATATTCATATTTAGAAAAACGCTCCGCGAGGATGCGACCAGAGCAGGGAATTGAGCGATAGTTTTTGTATTTTAGAAAGTTTTCAGTTGTTCCATCAAAATCAACATGTTACAATAAAAATGTAAATATCTGTAACTATTCAGCAGGCAGTATCCCGCGAGGGAACTGAACAGTTACAAATATCTTTTGATCTGTGATTTGTTTCCCGCAAGGAGGCAGAATGGAAAAAGTATCACGGGACAAAAGAGAAAACAATATAAACTACCAGCCGGAAATGCATGTCAGAGATGTGAACAGTTGTGAGATTTTTAAAAATGATCTGTTGACAAGCCAGTTTTTAAGAAACTATACAAATATTCCATTATTATCCAATGTAATGCCGGAGGATATCGAGGATGTTTCCCAGAAATATCAGGCATTTCTCGGGGTGGAGTATAAGGCTGACACGATTAAGAAGGTATATATCCGCAGTACAGATGGCACAATAGAAAAAGAAGTTTATGTATTGTCATTGATTGAGCATAAGAGTGAGATTGACTACGATGTGGCAATGCAATTGTTTCGGTATATGAGTGTGATCTGGCAGGATTATAAGGCAACTCAGAATAAGAAACATAAGGGTGTTAGTGCGAGTGCAGATTTTCGGTATCCACTGATCATTCCTATGTATATTATGAAGGGAAGAAAGAGTGGACAGCGGGACTGCATTTGAAAGACAGAATTGATTTTTCTGAGGAAATGATCGAGTATATACCAGATTTTACATACCAGGTAGTGAGTTTGAATAAATATACGAATGAGGAACTCAGCAAGAAACATGATGAAATGTCATTGGTAATGCTGATTAATAAAATACAGTCTTCGGAGGATACTAAGGAATTTCAAACAGTCTCCGAAACAATGGTGGATTCTATTTATGTGAATGCACCAGACGAAATAAAGGAAATTTATAAGAAGATATTGTGGTCTTTACTAATGAAAATGAAAGTACCAAGTGAGAATGCCCGGGAGCTAATGGGTGGAATAGGAGGTCGTGGTATGGGATATTTGTTTGAGAATATGGAAGAAATAGACATAGGGGCTCAAAAAAGAAATACTGCGAGAGAGAAACAGCGTGCAGAGGCTGAAAGACAACGCGCGGATGAAGAGAAGCAACGCGCGGATGAAGAGAAGCAACGCGCGGATGAAGAGAAGCAGCGCGCGGATGAGGAAAAACAGCGAGCAGATGAGGAAAAACAGTTAAAGATTGAGGCAGAAGAGCGAGCAAATGCGCTTGAAGAGGAAGTTCAGCGTCTCAGGAAGCTGTTAAAGAGTCAGGAACAGAAGTAAGATAGAAATACCGTATCATTTAATAAAGCTAAAAATGGAAACAAACCAAATCAAAAGATGTAAGTAAGAAAATGTCGTTTTACTGTCTAAGGATGGTGAGACGACATTTTTACGTTATAGGGATTTTTGTAACTGTTCACAGGTAATATCCCGCGAGGTGTTTTGCCATGAATATGGCAAAATCCCGAGACATACGGGGCAAAATCCCATCACCGAAGGTGATTTGGAATGGATTTTGACCAAGTTGCTGTGAACGGAGTGAACAGTAACGGATTTTTGATTCCACATGTTGAGGATGAAGCGGAACTTGACAGTTTTTTTTCAACATGATATGATTAGGTGAATTTTGAGAGACGAAGATGCAGAGTAACAGACAGAGTCTTTTCAAAGCAATTGTTTAGGACCACCCGTCAGGGTTAAGGCCATGCGGACAGCCGGGTCCACTGCCGATTATGGTAACTTTGGTTACCTTATTGATTGAGTTAAAAGCTCAAATTTTATAAGTAGGTTCCTTTGATAACCGAGATGCGTCAGAAGCGCAGACTTGTGAAACGATCAATAAGAGTAGTAAAAGTATGATTGCTATATAGACTCTGATACGCATGCGAATACAGATCAAACGCAGGTTTGTGGCTTAGTGCCCTGATCTGCGTTTTTTTATGTAAAAGGAAACTGGAATTGGAGGAATGATGAAAGGAAGTCGTTTTAAATTAAACCAGAATCATGCACCGATACATGAAGCTCTGGAGACTTTCCGTCGTATGAGGGTTGTACCATTTGATGTACCTGGCCATAAGCGCGGAAGAGGAAATCCGGAACTGACAGAATTTCTGGGACAAAAATGTGTAGGTGTTGATGTTAACAGTATGAAGCCACTGGATAATCTCTGTCATCCGGTATCTGTAATACGGGAGGCAGAAGAACTGGCAGCAGATGCCTTTGGAGCAGCACATGCATTTCTGATGGTAGGAGGCACGACAAGTTCTGTTCAGACGATGGTCCTGACTGCCTGCAAACGTGGAGATGAGATCATACTGCCACGTAACGTTCACAGGAGTGTTTTGAATGCACTTGTTTTGTGTGGTGCGATTCCTGTTTATGTAAACCCGGAAGTAGATCAGCGGCTTGGAATCTCCCTTGGAATGAAAAGGGAACAGGTGGAGAAAGCGATAAAAGAACATCCAAAGGCAGTTGCAGTACTGGTAAACAATCCGACTTATTACGGAATATGCAGTGACCTGCGTGCGATCGTTAAGATGGCTCATGATGCAGGGATGCTTTGTCTGGCAGATGAGGCACATGGAACGCATTTTTATTTTGGCGGAGGTCTTCCTGTCTCGGCTATGGCAGCAGGTGCAGATATGGCAGCTGTGTCCATGCATAAGAGTGGAGGAAGTCTTACACAGTCAAGTCTTCTTCTTACAGGTCCGGATGTACATGCCGGCTATGTGCGCCAGATCATCAATCTGACACAGACGACCTCAGGAAGCTACCTTCTGATGTCAAGCCTTGATATCTCAAGAAGAAACCTTGCACAGCGCGGCCGTCAGATCTTTCACCAGGTAGCAGATATGGCAGAATATGCCAGAGAGGAAATCAATGCGATCGGCGGTTATTATGCGTTTGGCAAAGAACTGGTAAACGGAAACTCCGTTTTTGATTTTGATATAACTAAATTAAGCGTACATACGCTGGATATCGGACTTGCAGGAATCGAAGTGTATGATATTCTGCGTGACGAATATGATATTCAGATAGAGTTTGGAGATATCGGTAATATTCTTGCCTACCTTTCCATAGGAGACCGTGCACAGGAAGTAGAGCGGCTTGTGAGTGCGCTCGCAGAGATCCGCAGACGTTTTCAGACAGATGGTTCAGGACTTCTGAGCCAGGAATATATTGATCCTCAGGTAGTGACCAGCCCGCAGGATGCTTTTTATGCGGATAAATGCAGTCTGCCGCTTCGTGAAACCGAGGGTAAGGTCTGCAGTGAATTTGTGATGTGCTATCCGCCTGGAATTCCGATCCTTGCACCGGGGGAACGTATCACAGCAGAGATCCTGGATTATATTGAATATGCCAAGGCAAAGGGCTGTAACATGACAGGACCTGAAGATCCTGATATTTTGAGACTGAATGTTCTGACAGGGAGGGAATGACAATGGAAATGTGGTTTTCAGAATTTCATACACCGGATGTGAAACACAGTATCCGGGTAAACCGCCATCTTTATTCCAGACAGAGTGAGTATCAGAGAATTGATATTTTTGAGACACCGGAATTTGGCCGTGTGCTGACTCTGGACGGAAATGTAATGCTGACAGAGCGTGACGAATTTATTTATGATGAGATGATCACGCATGTGCCGATGTCGGTCCATAAAGAAGCAAAAGATATTCTGGTGATCGGTGCCGGAGATGGTGGCGTTGTCCGTGAACTGACCAGATATGACAGAGTGCGTCATATTGATCTGGTAGAAATGGATCCTATGGTTGTTGAGGCCTGTCGTGCCTATCTTCCGGGAAATGCCTGCAGACTGGATGACAGAAGAGTTCATCTTCATTATGAAAATGCGCTGAGATTTATCCGGAGATGTGAAGCAAAATATGATCTTATCATCGTGGATTCCTCTGATCCTTTTGGTCCGTCTGAAGGATTGTTTACCCGTGAATTTTACGGAAACTGTTACAATGCACTGAAGGATGACGGGATTATGGTAAACCAGCAGGGAAGCCCGTTTTATGCAGAAGATGCACATGCCATGCAGCGCAGCCATAAAAGGATTGCCAGTACCTTCCAGATCAGCCGTGTTTATCAGGCACATATCCCAACCTTTGCTGCAGGTTACTGGCTGTTCGGATTTGCAAGTAAAAAATATCATCCGGTAGATGATCTGGATGCAGAGGCCTGGAACGCATTAAATCTTCGTACACGCTACTATACGACCAGACTCCATAAAGGGGCATTTTATCTTCCGGCTTTTCTGGAAGACATGCTGAAAGAAGTGGAGGATTAATTTATGATTTTACCTAATATAGAAACCTTTATCGGCTGCGAAAGCAGTTTTGAGGAAGCATCCATTGTTCTTTATGGTGCACCGTTTGATTCTACAACAAGTTTTCGTCCGGGTGCCCGATTTGGCCCATCAGCCATGCGCCATGAGAGCTTTGGCCTGGAGACCTACAGTCCGTATCAGGATAAAGACCTTATGGACATCAGCGTATTTGACAGCGGGGATCTGGAGCTTTGCTTTGGCAGCAGTGAAATGGCACTTTCAGACATTGAAAAGAGAGCAGAAGAAATCCTGGGAGCAGGAAAATTCCCACTGCTTCTTGGAGGAGAACATCTGGTAACACTGGCAGCGGTGCGTGCTGTAGCCGCAAAATATCCGGATCTTCATATTATCCATTTTGATGCTCATGCAGATTTAAGAGATGATTATCTCGGAGCAAAATTAAGTCATGCCTGTGTTCTTCGCAGATGCCATGAAATTGTGGGAGATGGCCATATTCATCAGTTCTGTATCCGAAGCGGAGAGAGGGAAGAATTTCAGTTTGCTTCCAGACACACAGATTTTCATCCGTTTACTTTTGAAGGACTGGAAGAGACCATCAGAGAACTGAAAGAGAAACAGGTTCCGGTATATTTTACAATTGATCTGGACTGCCTGGATCCATCGGTATTTCCGGGGACAGGAACTCCGGAGGCGGGAGGTGTGAGCTTTTTAGAGCTTCTTAAAGCAATCCGTACCGTTTCTCAGGCAAATGTGGTAGGGGCAGATGTCAATGAACTTGCACCCATGCTGGATGCGAGTGGTGTTTCAACTGCAACAGCCTGCAAGGTTCTTCGTGAACTGCTTCTGGCAATTGCACAATAGAATGATACCAGGGTCAAAAGTCCCGACATCATCAAACAACATTAAGAGAAAACAATAACATATTAACATAAAAAGGAGAAGAATTATGAGCAGAGTATTAGTGATCGGCTGCGGTGGAGTAGCCAGTGTGGCAATTCAGAAATGTTGCCAGGTTGATGAGGTATTTACAGAAATGTGTATTGCAAGCCGTACAAAGGAAAAATGTGATGCGCTTGTAGAAAAACTGAAAGGAAAGACAAAAACTGTTCTTACTACAGCTAAGGTGGATGCAGATGATGTAGATCAGCTGATCGAACTGATCAACAGCTATAAACCGGATCTGGTAATGAACATCGCCCTTCCTTATCAGGATCTGACAATCATGGATGCGTGTCTGGCATGTGGCGTAAATTATATGGATACAGCAAACTATGAGCCGGAAGATACCGATGATCCAGAGTGGCGTGCCATCTATGAAAAACGCTGCAAAGAAGAAGGCTTTTCCGCATACTTTGATTATTCCTGGCAGTGGGCATACCGTAAAAAATTCGAAGATGCAGGACTTACAGCACTTCTTGGATGTGGATTTGACCCGGGTGTTACACAGGCTTATTGTGCCTATGCATTAAAGCATGAATTTGACCAGATTGATACAATTGATATCCTGGACTGCAACGGCGGTGATCATGGATATGCATTTGCGACAAACTTTAATCCGGAGATCAATCTTCGTGAGGTAAGTGCACCGGGAAGCTACTGGGAAGATGGACACTGGGTGGAAATCCCGCCGATGGATATCAAGAGAGAATATAACTTCGACCAGGTTGGCGACAAGGATATGTATCTGCTCCACCATGAAGAGATTGAGTCTCTTGCAAAAACAATCCCAGGTGTAAAACGTATCCGTTTCTTCATGACTTTTGGACAGAGCTATCTGGATCACATGCGTTGTCTTGAAGATGTAGGAATGCTTTCTACAACACCGATCCAGTACAATGGACAGGAAATCGTTCCGATCCAGTTTTTGAAAGCACTGCTTCCGGATCCGGCAAGCCTTGGACCACGTACAAAAGGAAAAACAAATATTGGCTGTATCTTTACCGGTGTAAAAGACGGAAAAGAAAAAACATACTATATCTACAATGTATGTGATCATCAGGAATGCTATCACGAAGTAGGAAGTCAGGCAATCAGCTATACAACAGGTGTTCCGGCAATGTGTGGAGCACTTATGATGCTGACAGGAAAATGGATCAGACCAGGTGTATATACTGTAGAAGAATTTGATCCGGATCCATTTCTGGATGCTCTTGACCGTTATGGTCTGCCACGCAGTGAAAGTCACGATCCGAAGCTGGTAGACTGATGGGCGGATTGGATAAAAGAGCTCCGTTTACAGCCACCGGCGGAATTATTCCGCCGGAATTCCAGAATATAAAAACACCCTGCTACATTCTGGATGAAAAAGCACTTATAAAAAATGCAAAGCTGCTCGGTGAAGTATCTGAACGGACAGGATGTAAGATGCTCCTGGCACAGAAGGCGTTCAGTAATTATGACTGCTATCGCTTTTTTGAACCATATCTTGCAGGAACAGAGGCCAGCGGGCTGTTTGAGGCACGACTTGGAGCAGAGGAAATGCCGGGAAAAGAGGTTCATGTATTCTGTGCAGGCTACCGGGCTGATGAATTTGAAGAACTTCTTCAGTATGCGGATCATATCGTGTTTAATTCACCCTCTCAGCTTCTGCGTTTTGGTGTAAGGGCAAAAGCAGCAGGAAAGAGCGTCGGACTGCGGATCAATCCGGAATGTTCTACCCAGGAAGGACATGATATCTATGATCCCTGTGCTCAGGGAAGCCGTATGGGTACAACAAGAGCACAGTGGGATGAAGCAGTTCAGAAAAATCCTGAATTGTTGGATTTACTCGATGGACTTCATTTCCATACTCTCTGTGAGCAGGATTCCGATGATCTGGAGACAACGCTTGTTTCCGTAAAGAAGCATTTTGGTGATTTTGCTTCCAGGGTGAAGTGGATCAATTTTGGCGGAGGTCACCATATTACAAGACCAGGCTATGATATTGAACGACTGGAACGCTGTATCCGGACGGTACAAGAGGAATGGAATGCAGATGTTTATCTTGAACCCGGAGAAGCGTGGGCATTAAATGCAGGCTTTCTGCTGACCAGCGTACTGGATGTCCTGAAAAACGGAGAGACACAGATCACGATCGTAGATGCCAGCGCAGCCTGTCATATGCCGGATGTACTGGAAATGCCTTATCTTCCACCGCTTTTGGGAACAGATGAGACAGAAGAAAACGGGATCACAGTTCGCCTTGGCGGACCGACCTGCCTGTCAGGAGATGTGATCGGGGATTATAAATTCAGGCAGCTCCCGGAATACGGAGATATTCTTATGTTTGGAGATATGGCCATCTATACTACCTGCAAAAACAATACATTTAATGGAATGCCATTGCCGAATATCTGGCTCAGACGTGCTGACAATACGATGCAGCAGCTTACAGATTTTGGTTATATGGATTTTAAGGAAAGACTTGGAAGCCGTGAATAACGGCTTCCTTTTTTCTCGAGTGCATGTCAGCGGATTAACTGCTTATAACGGAGAAAATCAGGTAGTTCCGGGACTGGCAGAGAGCAGACAAACAGAAAAGAGAGTAATATCTAAAGATGAGGTTGTGAAATATCTTTCATAAATAAGAAGAAAGTCTGTGGCAAAATGCCAGGGGCTTTTTTTTATGAACCGAATTCTGGTATACTAGATATGAATTACGAGAGTTCATATGAAAGTATAAGATTGAGAAGGGGAAAACTTGTGAAAAATAAGAAAAGTATACTACGAAAATTATTCTTTTCATGTTTATATCTCAGCACATTTACATTTGGCGGCGGCTATGTGATCGTGACCTTGATGAAAAAGAAATTTGTGGATGATTATCATTGGATCGATGAGAATGAAATGCTGGATCTGGTTGCAATTGCCCAATCTTCACCAGGGCCGATCGCAGTAAATGGTGCAATTGTTATTGGATATAAACTGGCTGGGATCTTGGGTGCTGTGACCGCAATCCTGGGAACGATCATTCCACCGTTTCTGATCATTTCCGTGATATCAGTTGGTTATCATTCTTTCAGTGACAGTTATTTTATCAGTCAGATACTTGAAGGAATGCAGGCTGGTGTTGGAGCTGTGATTGCATCAGTGGTTTATGAAATGGGTGTGGGAATTGCACAGGAAAAAGACAAGATTTCGCTATTGATCATGGCTGGAGCATTTGCAGCTTCGTGCGTATATAAGATCAATGTTGTATATATAATCATTGTCTGTGGAATGATTGGTGTAATCAGAACCTTCCTTTCAAAGAAGGGAGGAGAGAAATGATCTATTTATATTTGTTTGTAAGTTTTTTGCAGGTGGGAATGTTCAGCTTTGGAGGTGGATATGCGGCAATGCCGCTGATCCAGGAACAGGTGGTGACTATCAATCACTGGCTGGATATATCAGAATTTACAGATCTGGTTACGATCTCTCAGATGACTCCGGGGCCAATCTCAATAAATGCGGCGACTTTTGTTGGAATCAAAATTGCAGGGATTCCGGGAGCAATTGTAGCTACAGGAGGATGTGTCCTGCCATCCTGTGTGATCGTTATGATCATTGCGAAAGTATATTTGAAGTATAGAAAAATGGGAATGCTGCAGGGAATATTGAATGCTTTAAGACCGGCAGTCATAGCGATGATCGCTTCTGCAGGTATATCAATTTTAATAACTGCATTCTGGGGGAATGCAGCCATTAAATTGATAAATACAAATTGGAGTCTGATGATAATTTTTGTGATATGTTTTGTATTGCTGCAAAAATTAAAGATGAATCCCATAGGGGTTATGCTTTTCGCAGGGATTATGAAACTGGGGTTGTCGTTTTTACAAAGATAACTCAGTAGTTAGTTTTGCAACAATAACAGCTACAATCAGGCTTCCAAAGAATCCCGGAACAATTTCAAATACGCCAGTTGAAACGGTCAGACCAGTTAACAGCCAATCCAGGTCGATCACAAATCCAGAGATGACACGGGATACAGCACCCTGATTTTTGATTTGGGATCAATGTTTGTTGTGACCACACATACTAAATGAGAATCTGGCAACTGATTCCATAAAAACAGACCTATAAATACTGGAAGCAGTGTTATAACGATGGACATACGATAATAATTAATATATCATATTGATAATTTCAAAGTGACGGAGGAAAGGATATGAGTATTATTTTCCACGAAGGATCAAAAACATTTCATCTGTTTAATGAGGAGATCAGCTATATCATTTGTGTGCTTTCAAATGGACATATCGGAAATTTGTATTTTGGTAAAAAAATTCATGACAGAGAAGATTTTTCATATTTGATCGAATCAAAGCAGAGACCGATGACAGCGTGTGTCTATGAGGGAAATCGCAAATATTCCCTTGAACATCTGAAATTGGAGTATCCGGTATACGGAACATCTGATTATCGTAATCCTGCTGTTGAGATCCTGCAGGAGAATGGAAGCAGAATCTCAGAATTTAAATATATCAGTCACGAGATCACAGATGGCAAACCGGAGCTTGCAGGTCTTCCGGCTACTTATGTGGAAGAACCAGAGGAAGCCCAGACTCTGTGTCTGCGACTGAAGGATGAGGTGACAGGCATAGTGCTGGAGCTTCTCTATAGCATTTTTTCCGGAAAAGGCATTCTGGCCAGAAGTGCCAGATTTATCAATGAGGGAATTGCTCCAGTACACTTGTTAAATGCAATGAGTCTTAGTCTTGATCTGCCGGACAGTGATTATGTGTGGATGCAGTTTTCTGGTGTATGGGCAAGGGAACGCCATATCATAGAACGTAAACTTGAACAGGGAATTCAGGCAGTTGGCAGCATCAGAGGAAATTCTTCACACGAGCATAATCCGTTTATTGTGTTGAGACGGCCATCGACAACTGAAACATCCGGGGAAGTCATGGGATTCTCTCTAATTTACAGTGGAAACCACAGAATGCAGGCAGAGGTGGATACGCATAATACAACTCGTGTTACAACAGGTATCAATCCACAGAATTTTGACTGGAAGCTGGACTGTGGTGAAAGCTTTCAGACGCCGGAAGCAGTGGTAGTATTTTCAAATCAGGGATTAAATGGAATGAGCCAGACTTTCCATAAATTATATCAGAAGAGACTGGTGAGAGGCTATTGGAGAGACCGGCCAAGACCGGTTCTCAATAATAACTGGGAGGCAACTTATTTTGATTTTACGGAAGACCGGCTGGTTGAGATAGCAGCAAAAGCGAAAGAATGTGGAGTAGAGCTGTTCGTTCTGGATGATGGCTGGTTTGGAAAGAGAAGCAATGATTATACGGGACTGGGTGACTGGGTAGCGAATAAAGAGAGGTTACCATTTGGAATCAAAGGTCTGGCAGACCGTATAGAAGAAATGGGAATGAAATTCGGACTGTGGTTTGAACCTGAAATGGTAAATAAAGATTCTGATCTTTACCGTGCACATCCGGACTGGATTCTGCATGCACCTCAGAGAGCTTCCTGCCACGGCAGAAATCAGTATGTACTGGATTTTTCCAGAAAAGAAGTTGTGGACTGCATTTATGATATGATGTACAAGATACTTTCAGAGTCAAAAATATCTTACATCAAATGGGATATGAACAGAAGCATTACCGAATGCTATTCTGTGGCACTTCCGGCAGATCGTCAGGGGGAAGTATTTCACAGATATATTCTGGGAGTTTATGATTTGTATGACAGATTAATCACTGCTTTTCCACAGATTCTGTTTGAATCCTGTGCAAGCGGCGGGGGAAGATTTGATCCGGGAATGCTTTATTATGCACCACAGGGATGGATCAGTGATGATACTGATGCGGCGGAGCGTGTAAGGATTCAGTATGGAACCAGCATGTGCTATCCGATAAGTTCTATGGGAAGCCATGTTTCGGTAGTTCCGAATCATCAGTTAAACCGAATCACATCATTGCATACTCGGGCAAATGTAGCGTACTTTGGAACCTTTGGATATGAACTGGATCTGAATAAATTAACAGATGAGGAAATCGCAGAGGTAAAAGCACAGATCATATTTATGAAAGAATACAGAGAGCTTATCCAATTTGGAAACTTCTACAGACTTAAGAGTCCGTTTGACGGAAATGAGACAGTGTGGATGACTGTAAGCGAGGATAAGAGAAAAGCACTTGTATTCTGGTACAGAGAGAGAAATGTTGTAAATGCAGAGTTCACCAGAGTTCGCCTGCAGGGACTGGATCCGGATCTTATTTATAAAAATGAGTATAACGGAACTGAGAACTATGGAGATGAACTGATGAATCTGGGGTTACTTACAACAGATGTGACGGCAGGAGAACCGACAAACGAAGATCTGCCTTGTACTGACTATGAATCCAGAATCTATGTTTTAACTGCAGAGTAGAGATAAAAAAGCAGATAGATGATCACACAGGATCATCTATCTGCTTTTCATTGTATTTATCCATCATTTCTTTGTTAATTTTATAATTCTTAGGGCTCATGCCGAATTTCTTTTTAAAGGCCTTGGAAAAGACCAGCTGGTCCACATACCCAACAGAGTTGGAGATTTCAGGATAAGCTTTTGATCCGGTGATGGAAGAACAAGCTGATTTTTGGAAAATCCACACTCACGTGCGAGGGCATGAGCACGGATTCCACGAAAACCTATCCAGGCATAAGTCCATGGATAAGTTTCATCTGCACCATATGTAATTGGCTCATTCGGATAAATGATAAACATTTGTCCGGGAGTAAGACTCCAGGTTTGACCGCCGGCAGAATAAAATCCGGCACCATCCAGTACAAAATGAATGATAAATTCATCTCTGGGGATTGAGCAGATATGACCGGGAGTGCAATGTTCTTTGCCTGTATGAATCAGGCTGATATCCAGAGATCCCTCTTTGAGGTTTTCAAGACAGCGGAAGGTAGCACTGTCAGTATATTTTACATTAGGCATTTATGTCCCTCCTTTGTTTATAGAAGCAGACCTATTTTATTTTGACATATAAAGACATAAACATTAAAAACGTTTAAAACAGCGTGAATTCAACGTTTATTTAACATTTTTTATATTTGAAACCGAAGTAGATCAGGTAGGGCATACCCGTGTAGAAATGGGAATCAACCCGTATCATTTCTCATGGACTCTGGAAAACGGAGACATTTTTGAGACTCCGGAAGTGATCATGACATATTCCGCAGAAGGATTTGGCAGACTTTCCAGAAATTATCATGATGCCTACAGAAGCAATCTGATCCGCAGTAAATATGTCAATCAGCCGAGACCGGTCCTGGTTAATAACTGGGAGGCAACCTACTTTGATTTTGATGCAGATAAACTGTATCATATCGCAGAAGAGGCAAAAAATATCGGTCTTGATATGTTTGTTCTGGATGATGGCTGGTTTGGCAAGCGAGACAATGATTTCTGTGCACTTGGCGACTGGGTAGTAAACGAAGAGAAGATCAAAGGCGGACTTCCGGCACTGGCAGAGAGAATTCATGGTCTTGGTCTGAAATTTGGACTCTGGGTGGAGCCTGAGATGATCAATGAGGACAGTGATCTTTATAGAAAACATCCGGACTGGGCATTAAAGATTCCGGGACGTGCCATGAACAGAAGCCGTCATCAGCTGAATCTGGACATTACAAGAAAAGAAGTTCGTGATCATGTCATGAATCAGATCTTCAGTGTTCTGGATGCATGCAAAGTGGATTATGTGAAATGGGATATGAACCGCAGCGTAGATAATGTATTCTCAGCAGCACTTCCGCGAGAGTGTCAGGGAGAGGTTTATCACAGATATGTTCTTGCAGTATACGAAATGATGGAAAGCCTTGTTCAGAGATATCCGGATCTTTTATTTGAAGGCTGCTCCGGCGGTGGCGGAAGATTTGAGGCCGGAATGCTTTATTATTCTCCGCAGATCTGGTGCAGTGACAATACAGATGCAATCGACAGACTGAAGATTCAGTACGGTACATCTTTTGGATATCCGATCAGTGCAATGGGTTCTCACGTGAGTGTATGTCCGAACCACCAGTCAGGAAGAATTACACCGTTTGAGACAAGAGGAATCGTAGCATCAGCAGGAACTTTTGGATACGAGCTGGATCTTATGAAGATGTCTGAAGATGAGAAAAAGATTGCCAGAGAGCAGATATTGAAATATAAAGAGATGGAACATCTGGTACAGACCGGGGATTATTATCGTCTCGTAAATCCATTTGAGAATAACAACCATGTGCTCTGGCAGTTTGTTTCCAAGGATAAGAAAGAGACTGTTGTATGTGGAGTCAGACTTCACAGCGAAGCAAATCCGCATATCTATCTGTTCTACCCACAGGGTCTGGATGCAGATATGAAATATGAAGATGTTGTTACTGGAAAAGTGTATACAGGTGAGGCACTTATGAACGCGGGCCTGCCATTACCACTGACAACAGGCGATTATCAGCCGATCAAATTTACATTCAGGGCAGTTGAAAAATAAGTTGAAAAGAAAAAAAGATGAACGAAAGATTTTTAAGCAGATATGGGTGATGCACTTGCAACTTATTTTGAGGCAAGAGCATGCCAGAGAAGTGAAGTAACTTCCCGTGCAGGAGGTAACACAACAGGCGCTGCTATGGCACTTGCAGAGCTTTGCTTTGATACCCTGATGGAAGTTGCCAAAGCTGCCTGTGCAGAAGGGGATACACTTCACAATATGCCATTTACAGTTACACCGGAGAGTGTATTTGCAGCGATTAAGGCAGCAGATGCGTATGGCAGATATTATCTTGGAGAGGAATAAGCGGAGTATAATGTTTTTTGTACAAAAGTGACTTTACAAATCCCTTCGGAAAAGGTAAGATTCTTTTATAAAATATTTTATAAAAGGAAACTTTGAGATGGCTGGAACGGAAAAGAAAAACAGTACAAAATTTCAAATTATCAATTATATTATAAATCATAAGGCAACGTCTAAAGTGGAATTGTCCAGGAATCTGAATCTCAGTATGCCAACGGTCTTGTCTAATGTAAATGAGCTGCTTGCCAGTGGAATTGCAGTTGAAATGGGAGAGTATGAATCCACAGGCGGACGAAAAGCAAAAATGATCAGTATCAATCCTGCATATCGTTATGCAGTTGGAATTAGAATTACTGCAAAACATGTAGGGTTTGTGCTTGTAAACCTGAAATCCGAAATTGAAAAGTATAAAAGAATCCGGCTGGAATTTTCAACAGAAGCTTCTTATTATTCACGGCTCAGAGAAGAACTGCATCATTTTCTTGCAGATGTAGAAAATCAGGACAGAAT
>ERZ1034984.533-NODE-533-length-41799-cov-9.498419_pt1 | contig 41799 bp, 42 predicted proteins | sample MGYA00520589_ERZ1034984 | MGnify/ENA primary metagenome ERZ1034984 (study PRJEB33766, sample SAMN09781790) | gut metagenome | biome: gut microbiome | host: Homo sapiens | place: Madagascar | study: EMG produced TPA metagenomics assembly of the PRJNA485056 data set...
AGAGAAAGGAAGTAAAAATTATGAAAAAGACTTATAAGATTGATGTGGATTGTGCAAACTGTGCAAACAAAATGGAGGAAGCAGCTAAGAATACAGCAGGTGTGAAAGATGCAACTGTAAACTTTATGGCATTAAAAATGATTGTAGAATTTGAAGATGGCCAGGAACCAAAAACAGTTATGCAGGAAGTTCTTAAAAATTGTAAAAAAGTAGAGGATGATTGTGAAATCTTCCTGTAAGAACGGGAGGGATATTTATGAATAAGAAACAAAAGAAAGTTCTTATCCGAATTATTGTAGCAGCAGCCCTGATCGTTGTTTTATCATTAATGCCAATAGAGGGATATGTGAAATTTGGATTGTTTATGATTCCATATCTGGTAATTGGCTATGACATTTTGAAAAAGGCATTTAAGGGAATCCTGAATAAACAGGTATTTGATGAGAATTTCCTTATGGCAGTTGCAACCATAGGTGCAATTGCTTTAGGAGACTATAAAGAAGGCGCTTCCGTAATGCTGTTTTACCAGATTGGAGAATTGTTCCAAAGTTATGCAGTAGGAAAGAGCAGAAGAAATATCAGTGAACTTATGGATATTCGCCCGGACTATGCTAATATAGAAAAGGACGGAAAGTTAGAAAAAGTAGACCCGGATGAGGTAGAAATCGGTACGGTAATTGTAGTACAGCCTGGAGAAAAAATACCAATTGATGGTATTGTAACAGAAGGAAACAGTACATTAAATACCAGTGCACTGACCGGAGAAAGTCTTCCAAGACAAACAGCAGTTGGAGACGAGGTAATCAGTGGATGCATTAACATGACAGGAGTACTTAAGATTCAGACCACCAAAGAATTCGGCGAGTCTACGGTTTCAAAGATTTTGGATTTAGTGGAAAATTCCAGTTCCAAAAAGTCTAAGTCTGAGAACTTTATCTCAAAGTTTGCAAAATATTATACTCCGGCAGTCTGTTATGGAGCACTGGCATTGGCAATTTTACCACCATTGGTACGAATGCTTGCCATGGGAATTGCACCGGAATGGGGCGAATGGATTTATCGTGCGCTGACCTTCCTGGTTATCAGTTGTCCGTGTGCTTTGGTAATCAGTATTCCGTTAAGCTTTTTTGCAGGAATCGGAGGAGCAAGTAATCAAGGTGTTTTGGTAAAAGGCTCTAACTACTTAGAAACATTGGCACAAACCAAGTATGTGGTTTTTGATAAAACCGGTACTATGACACAAGGTGTGTTTGAAGTAAGCGGTATCCATCACAGCAAGATGGAAAATGAAAAGCTGTTGGAGTACGCAGCACTGGCAGAAAGTTCTTCCAGTCATCCAATAAGCAAGAGCCTTCAGAAAGCATATGGAAAGCCAATTGACAGAAACAGAGTTACCGATGTAGAAGAAATCAGCGGAAATGGTGTAATTGCGAAAGTAGATGGAATAGCAGTAGCAGCAGGTAATGCAAAACTGATGAAGCGACTTGGCATTGAGTACAAGGAATGTCATCATGTAGGAACGGTAGTTCATATGGCGGTAGATGGTACTTATGCAGGACATATTTTGATTTCTGATATTTTAAAACCACATGCCAAAGAAGCAATACATGCGTTGAAAAAGGCAGGAATTTCAAAGACGGTTATGCTTACCGGAGATGCTAAAAATGTAGCCGAACAGGTTGCAAAAGAATTAGGAATTGAAGAAGTATGCAGTGAGTTACTTCCATCTGATAAGGTAGAAAAGGTAGAAGAACTGTTAAAGAAAAAAGGCGAAAAAGAAAAACTCGCTTTTGTGGGTGACGGAATCAACGATGCACCGGTATTATCCAGAGCTGATATTGGAATTGCCATGGGAGCTCTTGGTTCAGATGCAGCGATTGAAGCCGCAGATGTAGTCCTGATGGATGATGATCCTTTAAAGATTGCAAAGGCAATTAAAATTGCAAGAAAGTGTATTCGTATTGTATATGAAAACATTTATTTTGCAATTGGAATTAAGATTATCTGTCTGATTTTAGGAGCACTTGGTATTGCAAATATGTGGACTGCTATTTTTGCAGACGTAGGTGTAATGGTAATTGCAGTTCTTAACGCAATTCGTGCATTGTTTGTAAAGAAGTTATAGAATGAGATAAAAATATAAAATAAAGGCGGTGAAAGAATGGCTGAAAAAGAAACAGAGTGCTGCGAATCTTATGAGGTACATGAAAATCTTTTGAAAATTGTAAATGAGACGATGCCGGCAGAAACGGAACTGTATGATTTGGCAGAACTGTTTAAGGTATTTGGCGATTCTACCAGAATCCGTATTCTGTTTGTGCTGTTTGAAGCAGAAGTATGTGTATGTGATTTGGCACAGGTTTTAAATATGACACAATCTGCTATTTCACATCAATTACGAATTTTGAAGCAGAATAAATTAGTAAAAAGTCGAAGAGAAGGAAAATCTATTTTTTATTCTCTGGCAGATGAACATGTGCGAACGATTATTGCGCAGGGTTGTGACCATATAGAAGAAACATAAATGTACAAAAAGATGCCAAAATTGGCATCTTTTTGGCATTTTTTTGTATTTCTTTAGATACAAAGCCACTTTTGAGAAAAGGAATTCAATAATTGGCTTGATTTTTTCAGAGGAATTAGGTAACATTAACACGACATAAATAAAAATAATGTTATACAAACAAGAAAGGATGCCAAAATGAAAGAATTTAAACAATGGGATGGATTCGAAGGAAGATTATGGAAAGAAGGCGTAGATGTTCGTGACTTTATTCAGAACAACTATACCCCTTATGAAGGAGATGAGTCTTTCTTAGAGGGACCAACCGAAGCTACCGATAAGTTATGGGGCAAGGTTCAGGAACTTCAGAAAGAAGAACGTAAAAAAGGTGGAGTCCTTGATATGGAGACAGAGGTAGTATCCTCTATTACTGCATACGGACCAGGATATATTAGCGATGACTTGAAGAACTTAGAGCAGGTAGTTGGTTTACAGACAGATAAGCCATTAAAACGTGCATTTATGCCATACGGTGGAATTAAGATGGCAGAGCAGTCCTGTACTATGTACGGATATCAGCCAAGTGAAAAACTTCATGAGATTTTCACAAAATATCATAAGACACATAACCAGGCTGTATTTGATATCTACACACCAGAAATGAAGAAAATGCGTCATAACAAGATTCTTACCGGACTTCCAGATACATACGGAAGAGGAAGAATCGTAGGCGATTACAGAAGAGTTGCATTATACGGTATTGATTACTTAATCGAGCAGAAACAGAAAGATTTCGATGAAATCGCTCGCCCAGGTATGAGAAGTGAACAGTTCCGTTTGCGTGAAGAAGTTGCAGAGCAGATTAAATGCTTGAAAGACATGAAAGTAATGGCTCAGTCTTACGGATTTGATATTTCTGAACCAGCATCTAATGCAAAAGAAGCTTTCCAGTGGTTATATTTTGCATATCTTGCAGCTATTAAGACACAGAACGGTGCAGCAATGAGTGTTGGTCGTGTATCTACATTCCTTGATATCTATATCGAAAGAGACTTAAAGAGCGGTGCACTTACTGAGAAACAGGCTCAGGAATTAGTTGACCATATGACATTGAAATTCCGTATGGTTAAGTTCGCAAGAATTGAATCTTACAATCAGTTATTCTCCGGTGACCCAGTATGGGCAACATTAGACGTTGCAGGACTTGGAATGGATGGACGTTCTCAGGTAACAAAATCTGATTATCGTTTCTTACATACCTTAGAGAACATGGGACCTTCTCCAGAGCCTAACTTAACAGTATTATATTCTTCTCATTTACCAGAGAACTTCAAGAAATATGCAGCACACATTTCTGTTGCTACAAGTTCTATCCAGTATGAGAACGATGATGTTATGCGTCCGGTATGGGGCGATGATTACTCTGTATGCTGCTGTGTATCTGCAACAGAAACAGGTAAGGAAATCCAGTTCTTCGGAGCTCGTGCAAACCTTGCAAAATGCTTATTATACGCTATCAATGGTGGAAAAGACGAGAAGTCAAAACAGCAGGTAGGACCAGCTTACCAGCCAATCACTTCCGAATACCTTGATTATGATGAAGTAATGGAAAAATATGATGCAATGATGACATGGTTAGCACAGACTTATGTAGAAACATTGAACATGATTCATTACATGCATGATAAATATTACTATGAAGCAAGCCAGATGGCATTAATCGATACAGATGTAAGACGTACATTTGCAACTGGTATCGCAGGATTCTCTCATGTAGTAGACTCCTTAAGTGCTATTAAATACGCTAAGGTTAAAGTTGTTCGTGATGAAGAAGGAATGGCTGTTGATTATGAAGTTGAGGGAGATTTCCCAAGATACGGAAATGATGATGAACGTGCAGATGAAATCGCTGTATGGTTATTAAAGACTTTCATGGATCGTTTAAGAAGCTGCCATACTTATCGTAATTCTGAACCTACAACATCTATCCTTACTATTACTTCTAACGTAGTTTATGGTAAAGCAACTGGTGCTCTTCCAGACGGAAGAAAAGCAGGAGAACCATTATCTCCAGGAGCTAACCCAGCTTATGGTGCAGAACAGAACGGATTACTTGCATCCTTGAACTCTGTTGCAAAATTACCATACGAAGAAGCTTTAGACGGAATTTCAAATACACAGACAATCAATCCAGGTGCTCTTGGACATGATGATGGTGAAAGAACTCAGAACTTAGTAAACGTATTAGATGGTTACTTTGATCAGGGTGCACATCACTTAAACGTAAACGTATTTGGAAAAGAAAAATTAATCGATGCTATGGAACATCCAGAAAAAGAGGAATATGCAAACTTTACAATTCGTGTATCCGGATATGCTGTTAAGTTCATCGACTTAACTCGTGAACAGCAGTTGGATGTTATCTCCAGAACTTGCCACGAAACAATGTAAGTTGCAACGATAAAGAAAGGAATGCCAATGGAAAGCAAAGAAAGAAAAGGATATGTACATTCCTTAGAAAGCTTTGGTTCCGTGGATGGTCCGGGAGTTCGGTATGTGATATTTTTAACTGGCTGTGCAATGCGCTGTCAGTTCTGTCACAACCCGGACACTTGGGACATGACAACAGGTACTCCATATACTGCAGGTGAATTATTAGATAAAGCCTGTCGATACCGCTCTTATTGGAAAAGTAAGGGCGGTATTACTGTAAGTGGAGGAGAACCGCTGCTTCAGATAGATTTTTTGCTGGAGCTGTTTAAGGAAGCCAAAGAGAGGAATATTCACACAACACTTGACACCAGTGGAAATCCGTTCACTACAGAGGAGCCATTTTATTCTAAATGGTTGGAACTGATGAAGTATACGGATTTGATTTTATTAGATATCAAACATATTGATGAAGAACAGCATAAGATTCTTACCGGACAGACCAACCAAAACATATTAGAAATGGCAAGACAGCTGTCTGATATGGGAAAACCGGTTTGGATACGTCATGTTTTAGTTCCGGAAAGAAATGATAAAGATGAATATCTGCATCGTTTAGCAGATTTTATTCACACTTTAAAAAATGTAGAAAGGGTAGAGGTATTACCATATCATACCCTTGGTGTATTTAAGTGGGAGCAGTTGGGAATTGATTACCCATTGAAGGGAATTGATCCACCAACCGCAGAACGAGTACGCAATGCAGAAGAAATATTAAAATTAAAGTAATATTAAGAGAGACCATCAGACAAGGTCCATGTAACAATGGAATTGTTTGGTGGTCTTATGTTTTAGGTTGGATAGTGTACGGTGGAAAAGAGTTGGTATTGTATTGGAAAGTGTAGTAGAATAGAAGAAATAGCAAAAGTGAGGGATACGAAATGAGGATAACAATTATAGCAGTTTCTGCACCGGTATTACATCAGTTAACGCTGTTTCAAAAAGAATTTCAGGAAAAGTATGGAGAGAAAAAGATAGAGTTTTCCATGTTCTATGTGGCAAAGGCAGGAATTGAGGTACTTGGGAAAAAAGAACAGATGATAGAAGCACTAACAAAAGCAGATGTGGCAGTTGTTGATGTTATGGGTGCTTCAGAAGCATTGCAGGATATAGTAAGAGAAGGACTTTCTAATTGTAAGGGTGAGCATATTGTAATCGGAAATGCATGTCGTGATTTAATTCGATTGGGAACTTTTTCAATGGAGGGAATGCAAAAAGCGAAAAAGCAGGAAGAAAAGAAAGAACAACAAACAGAAAAAAAACATTCTCCGGCGAAGATGATGCATATGATGCGTCGTATGGCAATTATGATGGGAAGTGTAGTACCCTTTGGAATGATGAAGGATATGAAAAATGTTTTTCTGTTGATAGATTATTGGCAGCAGGCAGAAAAGGAAGATGTTTATTCCTTTATGTATTTAATTCTTAGAAATTATTTTGGAATGAAAGAATTGCCAAAGGAAAAACCTTGCAGTATGCGTTATGGAATTTATTTAAAAAATCCAGATACCAAAGCGTGCACAGATAGTTTAAAAAGTTATTGCAGTTCCAACGACTTTCAAAAAGAAAGAAAAAGCATTGCAGTACTTTTTTACGGACACCGTTATCCAAATGACTTTCTTCCTGTTGTACAGGCACTTTGCAAAAAGTTGGAGAAAGAGTATAATATCCTGCCAATAGCTTTTTCACAGAACGAAGATAAAGATTTGAAAAAGTTAGAGGAATATCTATGTAATACCAGTTATCCAATATCCGCAGTGGTAAATCTGATGCCGTTTCGATTGGGAGCAGGTCCTATGGGAGGAGATGCCAAGAGTGCGGTAAAAGTTTTAGAGAAATTGAATGTTCCGTATTTTAAACCATTTTGCCTTACCAAAGTAGAACGACAGGAGTGGGAATATGAAAGTGCAGTAAATCCGGGGGAATTCCTAATTAGTATTTTATTACCGGAATTAGATGGTGGAATACATACATATCCCATTGGAATAATGGAAAAAGTGTCTTATGATAATCAGGAACAGTTGGAAATAACCAGAATTATTCCTATGGAAGAGAGAATCAGTACACTTGTAAAAAGAATTCATCGATTTATTCATTTACAGGAAATGAAAAACGAAGATAAGAAAGTGGCGATTATTTGCTATAATTATCCTCCTGGGGAAGATAATTTGTTTGGAGGAGCTTTTTTGGATACGTTTGCATCGGTATCTTCCATTTTAAAAGATTTGCAGAAAAGCGGATATATAACCAATCCAATGACTTCAGAAGAGTTACGGGAATTTTTTTGTGGAGACGGTATGTGTAATGAACCGCAATGGGCAGATGAGGCAACTATGTCATATTTTTATGAAAAAAATGGAGTTTCTTATCCCATTCATGGAATACAAAATGGAAATGTTTTCATAGGATTACAGCCGGTAAGACGATGGAATGAAGAAATGGATGAAAAAACATATCATGATAAAAATATTGCGCCTTCAGAAGAATATCAAGCATTTTATTTGTGGTTACAGGAAAATTTTAAAGCAGATGCTATGTTACATATTGGAACACATGGTACATTGGAATTTTTACCCGGGAAAGAAAATGGAATGATGCAGAATTGTTGGCCGGATCGTTTGGTGGGAGAAATTCCACATTTCTATTTCTATTATGTAGGCAATCCTTCCGAAGCAATGGTGGCTAAGAGAAGAAGTCATGGGGTGTTAATCAGTTATGAACCACCGGAGTTTATAGAGAGTGGGTTGTATGGGGAGTATCAGGAAGTTAAGAACATGATTGCAGAATACCGGGAGAGCACGCAAAGTGCACCGGAAAAGTGCGAAGATATTTTGAAAAATATTGAAAAAGTAGCAAATAAATGTGGGATTTTAAAGGCAGAAGAAAACCTTTCACAAGGCACTTTGGATGTATTAGATGAGCGGTTATACCAGTACGAATCTTCCTTAATTCCCAATGGATTGCATATTATTGGACAGGGAAAAGATGGAGAAAAAAACGGAGAAATTGCAGGAATGCTTCGGGCTTTACAAGGGGAGTACTTACCTGTTGGGATAGGTGGAGATATCTTGCGTAATCCGGATATTATGCCAACAGGAAGAAATTTGGTGCAGTTTGATCCAAGATTGGTTCCTACAAGAACAGCTTATGAACGAGGAATGGAAGTAGCAAGGCAGACAATGGAGCATTACTACGAAGAACATGGAACTTATCCGGAATCTACAGCAGTTATTTTGTGGGGATTAGAGACATCTAAGACACAAGGAGAAACAATAGGGCAGATACTTTATTATTTGGGAATTCGTATGAAACAATTTGAAGGAAGTTTTGATACCAGATTTGAGATTATTCCCACAGATGAACTGGAACGCCCGAGAGTAGATGTCATTATTCATATTTGCGGATTTTTCCGTGATATGTTTCCGAATCTTATCGAGAATTTTAATGAAATATTCCACAAGCTTTCGTTATTAAATGAGACGGATGAACAGAGCGGTTTTGCAAAAAATACAAGAAAAAATCTAGAAAAATTATTAGAACAAGGATATGCGCAAAAAGAAGCAGAGGAACTTTCAAGAAGTCGTATTTTTGGACCGAAAGAAGGAGAATATGGAACAAGAATTACGCAAAAAGTACACAAAGGTGCCTGGCAAGAGGCAGCAGAATTAGGACAGGCATTTACAGAAGATTTATCGTATGTCTATAGTAGTTCCAAGCGTGGAGTGAAGACATCCGGATTGCTAAAAATGAATTATGAAACAGTTCAGGTGATTTCACAGGTGCGTAATAATGTGGAGTATGAATTGACAGATTTGGATCATTATTATGAATTTTATGGTGGATTATCTAAGGCAGTAGAAAATGTAACGGGCAGTAAAGCAGAACTTTACATATCAGATACTACAGGAGAAAAAGTAAAAACACAGGATTTAGAGGATGCTTTGGAAAAAGGTATTCGTACCAGACTTTTAAATCCAAAATGGATTGATGGTATGATGAAACATGAATATCATGGAGTTCAACAGATTTCACGGAGATTTGAAAATGTTATGGGATTTGCAGCTTCTACAGATAAGGTAAAAAGCCAGATTTTTTCGGATATGGAGAAGTGTTATGTTGAAAATGAAACGTTAAGAGAAGCAATGCAACAAAGTAATTGCTGGGCATATGCTTCGATGATGGAACGACTAATGGAGGCAAATAACAGAGGGTATTGGGATGCAACAGAGGAAGAATTAAATGAAGTGCGTAAGGCATATTTAGAGGCAGAGGGCACAATAGAAAGGTAGAAACAGAATGGAGAAGAAAAAGAATTTTCCTTTTACTGCAATTTTAGGACAAGACCAAATGAAAGAGGCATTGGTATTGAATCTGATAAATCCATCACTAAACGGAGTATTAATTCGCGGACAGAAAGGAACTGCAAAATCAACAGCAGTGCGTGGAATTTCAGATGTACTTGCAAGAACAAAGGTAGTAGAGTTACCCATTAATGCAACGGAAGACAGAGTAGTGGGAACTTTGGATATTGAGCATGCATTGAAAACAGGAGAAAAGAAATTTGAGCCGGGAATTTTGGCAGAAGCAGATAAGCATATTTTGTATGTGGATGAAATTAACCTACTGGAAGATCATATTGTAGATTTGTTGTTAGATGCAGCGGCAATGGGAGTAAATACGGTAGAAAGAGAAGGAATCTCTTATAGTCATCCGTCCAGGTTTGTTTTGGTAGGAACCATGAATCCAGAAGAGGGAAATCTGCGCCCACAATTGTTAGACCGATTTGGAATGGTTGTAGATGTAGCTGGAGAAACTGCTCCGGAAATACGAGCACAAATTATAGAAAACCGTTTAGCTTATGAGGAACATCCGGCAGGTTTTTGTCGTAAATATGCTAAGGCACAAAAAGAACTTGCAGAGCAAATACGCAAGGCAAAAGAAATGTTGCCTAAGGTAAAAGTAAGTCATGAAATGGTATGTCTGGCAGCCAAAATTGGAATCGCATTAGAAGTAGAGGGGCACAGGGCAGATATTAGCATGATAAAAACAGCTAAGACATTGGCAGCATTTCGAGGAAGTAATCAGGTAGAAAAGGAAGATTTAAAAAAAGCAGCATATTATACTTTGCCACATCGTATGAGAAAAAATCCATTGGAAACAGGAAATATGAATTATGAAGCAATAAATGAGATATTGGATGAATCACAGCCATCAATGAAAGAAGATGCAACCAATACCGAGGAGGATGGATGAGGAAGAGAATGTCCAAATAGACAAGATGATAATCCGATTTCAGTGCCTGTTATGCAAAACGGTAAGGAAATATCTTTGATGCAGTTATTGGAAAAATGTAGGGAAAAAGAAAATTCCAGACAAATGATGTACGGAAAACACCTGAGCAGAGAAACGCAGCAAAACGGAAGATGTGTTGGAAGTAAAATCATGTCAGATAGAGAAAAGAATTTTTTAAAATTAGATGTGGTGTCAACTCTTCGGGCAGCAGCACCTTGGCAGGTATATCGGAGAAAAGAAAACGGTTTAAGAATAACTGTACAACCGGAAGATTATCGGGTACGCAAATATGATGGAAAATGCGATGCAAATATTTTATTTTTGGTAGATGCCAGTCGTTCACAGGGGGCAAAACACAGGCTTGCTTTTGCAAAAGGAGCAGTACTTTCTTTGATAAAACAAGCATATTGTACAAGAGATAAAGTAGGAATGGTGACATTTGGAAATGGAAAATGTGAAGAAATATTACCTTTTAGCAGAGATGTGGAATATGCTGCAAAGTGTCTAAAAGAACTTAAGGCTTCAGGTAATACACCGCTTGGCATGGGGCTTCGTAAAGCATTAGAACTTTTTGAACAGGCGAAGAAGGGGGAAAAACAGAACTATTCGATATTGGTTTTGGTAACAGATGGAAAAGTAAATTATGACAGTGAGTCAGGAGAGCCATTCCAATTAGCAATTAAGGCAGCGGAAAAAATCAAAGCAGCTTCTATTGCCTCAATTGTAATAGATACAGAACAGGGATATTTTAGTATGGGATTGGCAAAAAAAATATCAGATATATTGGACGGAGAATATGTAAAACAATATAATCCTATTAAAAATAAAAATACTACTTGACAAATAGGAGAATTAAAAGTAGAATAACAGTGTTATGTAACATAACACTGTTATTCTCGTATGCTACAAGGGGCAAGAAATATATAGGAGGGTGAAATTAGCTATGAAGGATGAACATGAAACCAGGAAACGTTTACAAGAAAGTGCCAGAATAGAATTTTTAGAGAAGGGTTTTATGAAGGCATCTTTGCGAAACATCTGTAAGAATGCAGGAGTAACCACAGGCGCGCTATATTTTTTCTTTAAAGATAAGAACGATTTATTTGCATCATTAGTAGAAGAGCCATTACAAAAAGTTATCAATATTATGCAAGGGCATTACCAGTCAGAGAAAAACGAGATGGATACGGAGTCTATACTGCATGGGAATAGCTCAAAAGATTTAGAATGTGCCAATCAAATTTTGCATGTAATGTATACATATCGGGAAGAATTTCTGCTGTTGATTACCAAGGCACAAGGTTCAGAGTTTGAACAGGTATTTGACAAAATTGTGGTTTTGGGTGAACAACATTATCGTACATTGTTTGATGCAGCAGCGAAATATTTAAAGAAAAAGCCAATGCCGGATGTGACAGTACATTACCTTGCACATTCTCAGACAGAAGTGTTTACATATTTGATTACCCATGTAGAAACAGAAGAGGAAGCATTGAAAAATATGGAACAGATGGTATTGTATATGCTTGGTGGTTGGCGTGCACTATTAGGAATATAGAGGAAAAACAGGAGTTGTCAATAAGTTGGCAACTCTAAAAAAATAGTAACAACATAACGCTGTTATGTTAATGATAAAAAATATCAGAAAAGGAAAGGAAAAGTTTATGTATTTAGAAGTAAAAAATCTGAAAAAGAGTTATGGAGCAGGGGAAGGATTTGTACAGGTATTAAAGGGAGTTTCAACTGGAGTAGAGCAGGGGAAAATGTGTGTAATTCAAGGAACAAGTGGTTCCGGAAAATCTACATTTTTAAATTGTATCGGCGGTTTGGATACCATCGATTCCGGTTCTGTGAAGGTAGACGGAACCGAAATTGCAGGAATGAATCAGGAGCAACTTTCGGATTATCGTAGAGCAAACCTGGGATTTATTTTTCAGTTTTACAATCTGGTTCCGAATCTGACGGTAAAAGAAAATATACAAGTGTGTCAGTATTTGACAGACAATCCATTGGATATGGAGGAACTCTTAGAAACATTAGGACTGAAGGAACATCAGAATAAATTTCCGTCTCAGCTTTCCGGAGGGCAGCAACAGCGTTGTGCCATAGCCAGAGCGTTAATTAAAAATCCAAAGCTTCTTTTATGCGATGAACCTACCGGAGCATTGGACTCCAAGACTTCCAGAGATATCTTGATTTTGTTGGAAAAAATTAATGAGAAATACGGAACTACAATGCTGATTGTTACACATAATAATTCAATTAAAGATATGGTTCACAAGGTAATTCGAATTAAGGATGGGCAAATCAGCAAGGAATATGAAAATGAAGTGAGAGTACCGGCGGCAGAATTGGAGGATTTGTAGTATGCAAAAGATATTGAGAAAAAGAGTGCTTCGGGATTTAAAAGAAAATCTGTTCCGCTACCTGGCACTGGGATTATTAATTATTTTATGTATGTATGTGGTAGTAAGCTTAATAGGTGCTGCGGAAACAATTATAGTAGGAGAAAAGGAATCTGCAAAAGAGCATAAGATTGAAGATGGAGAATTTACCGTTTTCGTACCCTTGAGTGACAAGGAAAAAGAGAAACTTACAGAAAAGGGAATTACATTAGAAGAGATGTTTTATCTGGATTATGAGATGAAAGATGAAAGCACCATTCGCGTATTTCAGAATCGGGAAAAAATAGATAAAGTTGTACTGGAAGAGGGAGAACTTCCCAAAAAGGATGGGGAAGTAGTATTGGAAAAACGGTATTGTGAGGAACATGGGCTAAAAGTGAATGATAAGATTAAAATAGGGGAAAAAGAATATCAAATCACTGGAATCGGCAGTGTTCCGGATTACAGTGCCGCCTATAAAAATATATCCGATAGCAGTGTAGACAGTGAACAATTTGGAATAGCGTTTGTAACAAAAGAATCCTATCAAGAGCTGAAAAAGGCCGGAAACAGCCAGAAGTCAGAAGAATATGTATATGCGTATTTATTGAATGGAAAACTTACCAATAAAGAATTAAAGGAAGAAATAAAAAAGATTGATTTTTCAGCAGAAGATGTAACGGATACTTATTTTCAGGAATACTGGGAAGAAACAGCAGGACAGAAAGAGAAAATTCAGGATGGAATTGATACACTCGCCAGTGGTTCAAAAGAGTTAGAAAACGGATTGACGGAATTAGACAGCCATGGAGAAACTTTAAATGATGGGACAGCCCAGGTATTTGATACATATTTGTCAGAGGCACAAAAAGCCTTACAGGCATATGGAATGACAAAGGATTTAACAGAAGATAATTTTGAAAGTGTTTTAAATGAATACAAAAATGCGTCAGATAATGGATTGTTACGATTAGAACTTTCTTCTGCAATTCAAAAGTTAAAAGCATTGAAGGCATACAAAGATGGTACAAAAGAATATACAAAGGGGGTAAATGAAGCTGCAAACGGTGCAGGAGAATTAGCGGATGGCATACAGGAATTAAAGGAAAATGCCAATGAATTGTTAGATAAATATTTCCAAGTGGATATCAGTAATTTGACACAATTTTTGACAGCAGAAGATAATCCGAGGATTGGAGCAGCTTCCGATGATCAAATTGTAAATAAGGTGTCAGGACTGGTAGCCGGAATCATTGTAATGATTTTGTTTGCTTATGTAATATCGGTCTTTGTGGTACATGGAATTGAAAAGGAAAGTAGTGTCATAGGTGCTTTGTATTCATTAGGGGTAAAAAAGGGTGACTTATTACTTCATTATCTCACACTTCCGGTAATTGTCACAGTTATTTCTTCTTTGATTGGGACAGGGATAGGACTAAGTCCTGTTGGAATTACAGTACAGATGCAGGATTGTTATGCATACTATTCTATACCGAAATTTCAGGCAATTTATCCGGCATACTTGTTAATATACAGTTTGGTAGTGCCATTTTCCATGGCAGTTTTCGTAAACTGGCTTGTAATTCGAAAAAAATTGTCAAAGCCGGCATTACAATTGATGCGTAAAGAACAAAAGACTGGAAAAATCAGCAATATTAATCTTGGAAACATGGGATTTGTAGGAAGATTTCGTGTTCGCCAAATGTTAAGAGAAATGCGAACAGGATTTACTGTAATATTTGGTATGTTTATAGCCCTGTTGATTCTGATGATAGGCGTGGATGGTTTCCTGCTGTGTGAAAACATTAGCGTGCAAAACAAGGAAGACACCAAGTATCAATATATGTATACCTATAAATATCCGGAAAAAGAGGTGCCGGAAAGTGGGGAAGAAAGTTACGCTAAAACACTGAAAAAAGAAGTATTTGGATATAATCTGGATGTAACCGTACTTGGAATTCATGAAGATAATCCGTATTTTAATGCAAAGGTGGAAAAAGGAAAAAATAAAGTAATTATTTCCTCGGCAATGGCGCAGAAATATAATTTGAAAACAGGTGATAAAGTAATATTAACCGACGAAGAAGAGGACATTGATTATGCATTTACAGTAGAAGGAATTACGCAGTATTCACCGGGATTTTATGCATTTATGGATATTGATAGTATGCGGGAACTTTTCAATGTAAGTGATGATTATTATAATGTGGTATTTGCAGATAAGAAGCTGGATATCCAACCGGAAAGACTCTATGCTACTACCACAAAAGCAAACGTTGAGAAGAGCTCCGATGTATTTAAGTCCATGATGACACCAATGTTTTCCATGTTAATTGGAATGGGAGCATTAATTTTTTGTGTAGTAATGTATCTTATGATGAAGGTAATGATAGACCGTTCCGCATTTGGAATTTCACTGATAAAAATATTCGGATATCGCATGAAGGAAGTAAGAAAGCTTTATCTAAACGGAAACTTCTATATCATAGCAGTAGGAGCAGCAATCTGTATCCCACTATCCAAGAAAGTCATGGATGTATTATATCCAGCGCTGGTATCGAATGTTTCATGTGGAATGGATTTACACTTTACCTGGCAACTGTATCTTGGAATTTATGTGGGAGTGCTTCTTTTGTACTTTATCATCAATCAACTTTTGATTAGAAAAATTAAAAAAGTGGTTCCGGCAGAAGTGCTAAAAAACAGAGAATAATAAAATATTTAACGATAAACATTAAAAAATACTTGACTGTCATAAAAAATGGTGTATCATATAGAGTATAGAAAACAACATTTATGACAGGAGGTATTTTTTATGTTAAAGAATGATTTTGTAACTGATACAGCAAAGACACCTAAAAAAGAGTTTTTGAATCGAATGAGTGGGATATTTACCTGTGCAGTGTTTCTAACAGGAATTTGTTCCATTGCCGGAATCTGGTTCCTAGGATATGGAGTAATTCATCGCGAGTGGAATGAAATGGGTGTTGTACCATTTGCATGGAAGACGCTAATGTATCTTATTTGTATGATAGCTTTTGTATCATTAGTGAAGATTGCAATTGACGAAAAACCATTTTCAAGGACATTAACATGGTGTATTAGAATAATAGGTATATTGTTGCTAACAGCCTCTGTATTATTCCCAAGACTGCCGGGATATCATTCTTCTGGTTTTGAGATATTTGCTTCCCAACATTTTACACTCATTGATGGTGCAATCTTATTACCCGGAATTCTATTTCTTATATTTAGTGCATTGATTGAAGAAGGATTTAAGATGCAAAAGGAAATAGATGAGGTATTGTAGGAGGTAAGAATGTGATTGTTTTAAGACTGGACCGAATGATGGCAGACCGGAAGATTTCTTTAAATGAGCTATCAGAAAAAGTGGGAATATCCAATGTGAACTTGTCTAATTTGAAAACAGGTAAAGTGAAGGCAGTGCGTTTTTCTACGCTGGATGCTATTTGTGATGTGCTGGATTGTCAACCGGGAGATATTCTTGAATTTGTAAGGGAGGAGGGGGAAAAGGCAGATGAATAGTGCAGTGCTGGGAGAAAATCAAAGTGAAGTTTTAATAAAAGGAGAAGACTGTACTATATTTCAGTTGCATAATGATACGGGAGAGGGAACGATTACCATGTACGAGGTATTTCCGGGAGTTACATTATCCTATAATGACTTTCATATGAAATATTATGAGTCTGCGTATCAGCCGGATCGAAACGTACTGTGTATCGATCATTGCAGAGAGGGAAGATTAGAATATCCTGCCAAAGAGGGTGCTTACGCTTATGTAAAAGCGGGAGATTTAAAGTTGGATCGTCGTCTGACCCATACAGGACACTTTGAGATGCCCCTTGCTCATTATCATGGAGCCATGGTAGCCTTTGATATAGATGTGGCGGCTATGGCGTTGAAAGAAGAGATAAAGGATTTTCCTGTGGACTTAATGAAAATTCAGGAAAAGTTTTGTCCGGATGTTTATCCCATGGTAATTCAGAAACAGCCCTCTATTGAACACATATTTGGAGAAATTTATGCAGTTCCGGAAAAAATCAAACGTTCCTATTTTAAAATCAAAATCTTAGAATTATTGTTATATTTAGAAGCGTTGGAGTTACCGGATTGCCAAGAAGAAAAACCGTATTTTTATAAAGCACAGGTAGAAAAGGTAAAGGCGATACAGAATTTTTTGATAGAACATTTGGATCAATCGTATACACAAAAGGAATTGTCGGAACGGTTCCAAATCCCCATAACATCCATGAAACAGTGCTTTAAATCTGTTTATGGAACCACCATTGGTAACTGGCTATTACAGTACCGAATGAATCGGGCGGCAGTTTTGCTTCGAGAGAAAAAAGAACTGAATGTGGCAGAAATTGCGGGGATGTCAGGGTATGACAGCCAAAGTAAATTTGCAATTGCTTTTCGGAAAGTGATGGGAATGTCTCCAATGGAATACCGAAATGTAAAACAATAAAAATAAATGTCTAAACGGGACGAAAAGAACCAAATGGAGTGGAAAAAGAATATTGCATATTATATGATTTGGATGATGTGAAAACATCATCCTTTTTTGCGTTGGCTAAGGATGGATACGTTTTTACAAAGGAAAGGAGAAATATTATGAAAAATTCCAAAAAAGGAAAAGAAAAAGGATGGTTTCCCTGCCTCATGGGATATGCAGAGGGCAGGAAAGGGGCACTGGTAGGTTCTAGTGTATTGTCTATTATTAGTGTGGTTTCCGGACTTATCCCGTATTATTGTGTGTATCGATTGATAGATGCGTTTATTACAGATAGCACAAGTAATGCCATTTTATTAAAGTGGGGAGGAGTAGCCATTGTAGCATATGCAGTAAAGGTAATATTCTTTGGATTGTCTACGAGTCTATCCCATCATGTAGCATATCACATCTTAGAAAAGTTACGTCTTAGAGTGGCTGACCGTTTTTTGCATGCCCCATTAGGGAATGTAGAGTCACATTCTATTGGAGAACTTAAGAATCTTATGGTGGATAAAATTGAAGATATTGAACCACCACTGGCACATGTAATTCCGGAAGGAGCCGGACATTTAGTTCTTCCAATTGTTAGTTTTTTAACATTGTTAATTGTAGATTGGCGAGTAGCATTAGCTTCACTGATAACAGTACCGATTGCTATGGTATGTATGGTGTTGACATTTAAAATTAGCGGAAAAAACTTTGATAAGTACAACCAATCTAACTCTTATATGAATAGTACCATTGTAGAATACATAGAGGGAATCGAAGTAATCAAGGCATTTGGCAGAGCAGGAGTTTCCTATGAAAAATATGCAGGAGCAATTGAAAATTACAGAACATTTGTATTGAAATGGTTATCATCTACCTGGGTTACTATGAAGCTGGCATTTGCCGTATTCCCATCCACATTATTGGGAAGCCTTCCGATGTGCCTGCTCTTGTATAGCAAGGGACAACTGGATGTGGCTTCTGTAGCACTGTGTGTTATGCTTTCTATGTCCATGGTGGCATCATTAGCAAAAATTGAGGTGTTTGCAAATAGCATCAAAGAGATGCAGATAAATGTGGAAACATTACAAGGATTTCTGGATATGAAAGAATTACCGGAACCAAAACAGAATGCGAAACTTTTTGGATTTGGTATAGAATTGGAAAATGTACATTTTTCTTATACCGGTGAGAAAAAAGATGAAGTATTACATGGAATCAGTCTTTCCTTACCAGAAGGAAGCTTTACCGCTTTGGTGGGACCTTCCGGTGGTGGAAAGTCTACGGTAGCCAAAATGATTTCCAGATTCTGGGATGTGACAGAAGGAGCGGTTAAGATTGGTGGCGTAAATGTAAAAAATATGCCATTACTGCAATTAGCAGATCATGTAAGTTTTGTGACACAGGACAACTTTTTATTCCGTTGCTCCTTATTGGAAAATATTCGTCTGGGTAATCCAAAGGCAACAGATGAGGAAGTGAAAGAAGCAGCAAGAGCGGCACAATGTGAAGAATTTATTTTAAAGTTGCCAAAAGGATATGATACGCCGGCAGGAGAGGCAGGAAAACACCTTTCCGGTGGAGAAAAACAGCGAATTGCCATAGCGCGTATGATGTTAAAAAATGCTCCGATTGTAATATTGGATGAAGCAACTGCTTTTACTGACCCGGAAAATGAAGATAAGATTCAAAAGAGTATTGCAGCATTGACAAAGGGAAAAACATTACTGGTAATTGCACATAGACTTTCCACAATTAAAGATGCAGATAATATCGTAGTATTGAAAAACGGAAGGATTCATGCACAGGGAAAACAGGAACAGTTGTTGAAAGAGTGCGAACTTTATCGACAGATGTGGGAAGCACATATTGGAGCAAAGAATTGGGCAGTATCGTCTGAACAGGAGGTAGTAACAAATGTTTAGAACCATAAAAAGAATTATCAATTGGTGTGGAGAGTTTAAGGGAAAGCTCTTTGTTGGATTTATTTTTTCTTTTTTCTCTACCTGGTTTGCAGCAATGCCGATTATGCTGGCGGCATATATGGTAGGAGTACTTGCAGATGATGCAAAAGGGAAAAGTGTTTTTGATGCAAAATGGGTAGGAATGAGCTTTGGAATATTAGTTGTGTTCGTAATTTTACGTTTCGTATTTGAATATCTTCAGGCAAGATTCCAGGAAGGAATCAGTTATGAGTTAGTTGCAAGAGATCGTCTGGCAGTAGGAGAGGCATTAAAACGTGTTTCTTTAGGCTATTTTCAAAAAGCAGATACCGGTAATATTTTAAGTTCCATTACAACAGGACTGCATACGCTGGAAAATATGGGAATCCGAATGGCAAATAATTTTATCGGTGGATACTTAAATTTCCTGTGTATTTTTCTTTGCCTTGCAGTATTAAATCCAATGGTGGCACTGATTGCCCTGGCAGGTATCGTATTATCGTTTTTGTTTTTACTGATGGTATCAAAACACAGTTTGAAATATGCACCTGTAGAGGCAGAAGCGGGAAGAAACTTAACCAGTGCCGTGTTAGAATATGTCAGAGGGCTTCCGGTAGTAAAATCCTTTGGAAAAGGCGGAGCATCTATGGCTGCTCTTTCTGATGCATGTAAAGAATCAAGAGATATCAATTTGAAAATTATGTGGGGATTTAATCCACCAAACTGTGGACACCTTTTAGTACTTAAAATAGCTTCTGTAGCATTAATTATAGCTTCTGCATACTTGTGTATGACAGGACAGTTGTCCTTTACCTTTATGGTAATGTTTGGATTCCTTTCCTTTAGCATTTTTGCAAGCATTGAACCAATCAGTGACTGTGCACATGTGCTTAGTGTGATTGATAATGCCATGAATCAGTTAGATGCCCTAAAAGGCGAAAACTATATTGATAAGGACGGCAGAGATATTAGTATTTCACATTATGGGATTGAATTTCAACATGTGGACTTTGGCTATGACAGCAGAAAAATATTACAGGATGTAAGTTTTACAATTCCGGAAAAAACCTCTACGGCAATCGTAGGTCCATCGGGAAGCGGAAAAACAACAATATGTAATTTGATTGCGCGTTTTTATGATGCTCAGAAAGGAAAGATTTTGGTGGGCGGACATAATGTAAAGGAATATACCTGTGATAGTTTACTGAAAAATATTTCCATGGTATTTCAGAATGTTTACCTGTTCCACGATACCATTCGTAATAATATTTGTTTTGGAAAGCCAAATGTTACGGAAGAAGAAGTGATAGCGGCAGCGAAAAAGGCTTGTTGCCATGAATTTATTATGGCGTTGCCACAAGGATATGATACGGTAATCGGAGAAGGAGGAGGAACTTTATCCGGTGGAGAAAAACAAAGAAATTCCATTGCAAGAGCAATATTAAAGAATGCGCCGATTATTATATTGGATGAGGCAACTGCAAGTATTGATCCGGAAAATGAACATTTGATTCAAAATGCCATTTCGGAATTAACAAAAGGAAAGACAATTATTACCATTGCACACCGATTAGCTACCATTGAAAATGCAGATCAGATATTGGTGGTAAATGACGGAAGAATTGTGCAACAGGGAACACATCAGGAGTTGGTAAATCAACCGGGACGTTATCATGATTTTGTAGAAATCCGCAAAAAAGCAGAGGGGTGGAAATTATCCTAAAAACCTTATCAGAAATTTTTCCAAAAAGGTTCCTTTTTGCAGAAAAAGAATATATAATAAGGAAAGCAAATGCAAGGAGGATATATTATGTTGGAAATTGGAATGAAAGGATATCAGGAATTTGTAGTATCTGAAAAAGATACTGCCAAAGTCCATAAAAGCGGAACATTAGATGTATTAGCAACACCGGTATTGGTGGCATTGATGGAAGAGACTGCATGGAAGAGTGTTGCAGAACAGTTAGAACCGGGGATGGGAACGGTTGGAATTAAAATGTATATGCAGCATTTAGCACCAACTCCTATCGGAATGAAAGTATGGTGTGAGTCCATTTTAGAGGAAGTGGATGGAAGAAAATTAGTATTTTCTATTACTGCTTACGATGAATCCGGAAAAATCGGAGAAGGAAGACATGACCGTTTTATCGTAGAAGAAGAAAAGTTTCAGAAAAAGGCAGATAGCAAGAAACAAAAATAGTAATAGAAAGTGAAATGATTAGGATTATGAAGAAACAGCAAATGTCGGAATCAGTGTTTGTGGCAGCATTTTTATGTTTGTCCGGCGGATTCCAGGATGCATATACTTTTTTTTATCGGGGAGAGGTATTTGCCAATGCACAAACGGGAAACATGGTCTTAATGGGAACAAGCTTTGCCACAGGAGATTACCGTACCGGAATGCGGTATCTCCTGCCGGTGCTTGCCTTTGCAGCAGGCATTTATATAGCAGAGCGTATACGCAGACATTTTAAATATTATAGAAAAATACATTGGAGACAGCTTATTGTAATTATGGAGATTTTTTTTTTGTTCGGTGTAGGATGGATGCCGCAAAAGATGGATCTTGTGGCAAATATGCTGGTCTCCTTTGTCTGCGCTATGCAGGTACAAAGTTTCCGTAAAGTAAACGGAAATGCATATGCCAGCACCATGTGTATTGGAAATCTAAGAACTGCAACAGATATGCTTTGCAGTTACCATGTGACAAAAGATAAGCGATTGTTGGACAAAAGTCTGTTATATTATGGATTTATCGGAATCTTTATTATAGGGGCAGCGTTTGGAGGTGTCCTTGCAAAAGTATTAGAAGCAAAAGCAATTTGGATTTCTTGCGGACTATTAACGATAGCTTTTCTTATTATGTTTATTCGTGAGGATGTAGAGCACAAGGAATTATAAAATGATTAGAAAGGGAAACTAAGATGGTAGAACAGGATTATATCATGCGTATTATCCATGAGGTGGTACGAACTTTTTTAAAACTGGTATTTCAGATAGATGAAGAAAAACAAGAGGATGTTCAGTTTGAAGACAAAAAGGTACAGGGAAATTTTGAAAATCTTTGTGCCATGGCAGACCGTGGAGAAATTAACCAGGCAGAAAATATTCTTTACGAAGAATTAGAAGAAGGAAATGTCGAATATTTAAAAATGGCAGTATTATTCTATGAACATTTGAATAAGATGAGCAACGAATATTTGGAAAAGTGTGATTTTTCCAGAATAGAGGTTGCAGAAGGCATGAAACATGTTATGAAAATGTATGGCTACGATAGTCTTGCAGAAACATTGATTTAGGAGGTAATTGTGAAACTACCGAGAATTATGCTGGCGGCACCCGCAAGTGGAAGTGGAAAAACGTTAATTACCTGCGGTCTATTACAGCTTTTTTTAAACCGTGGAAAACATCCCGCTGCCTTTAAATGTGGTCCGGATTATATCGACCCCATGTTTCATCGAAGAGTGATAGGAACCCCATCCAAGAATTTAGATACCTTTTTTACAGATACCAATGTAACCAGATATTTGTTTGGTAAGGAAGCAAAGAAGGCAGATATTTCTGTATTAGAAGGTGTGATGGGATTTTTTGACGGTGTAGGCGGAATTACAGAACGGGCATCTTCCTATGAACTGGCAAAGGTAACGGATACGCCGGTGATTCTTGTGGTTAATGCAAAAGGAATGAGTCTTTCTGTTGTTCCTATGATACAGGGCTTTTTAAACTATCGAAAAGACAGTCATATCAAGGGGGTTATTCTTAACCAAACCACGAAGATGACCTATTCATTATTAAAAAAGCAAATAGAGCAGGAACTTGAAATTAAGGTTTTAGGATATGTTCCAAAATGCCCGGAACTTACCATAGAAAGCCGTCATCTTGGATTAGTGACTCCAAATGAGATTGCAGATTTGCGAGAAAAAATAGAAAAGCTGGCAGAGCTTTTGGAAGAAACACTGGATATCGAAGGGATATTTGACTTAGCAAATCAGGCCACCAACCTGGAATGGGAAGACGTAAAAGTACCTAACATAGAACTTTCAATAGGACAAAAAGCACCTCGCATTGGTATGGCAAGAGATGAGGCTTTTTGTTTTTGCTATCAGGATAATTTGGAACTATTACAGGAAATGGGAGCAGAGATAGTAGAGTTTTCTCCACTTCATGACAAAACACTTCCAAGTCAGCTAGATGGAATGATTCTATATGGTGGCTATCCCGAATTGTATGCAGAAGAATTGAGCAAGAACAGTGGAATAAAAGAAGAAATCAAACAGGCAATACAAAGGGGAATGCCATATCTTGCAGAGTGTGGTGGTTTTATGTACTTGCAAGAAACTATGGAGGATATGAAAGGAAATAAATATCCTATGGTAGGTGTACAAAATGGACAGGCATATGCCACAGAGAAGTTAGGAAGATTTGGCTATATTACGCTATCTACAGAAAAGGATAATCAACTGTTATGGAAAAATGAGTGCATCAAGGCACATGAATTTCATTATTTTGATACCACTGATAATGGAGAAGATTATCATGCAAAAAAGCCCACGGGAAGTAGAAAGTGGGATTGTATCCACGGTGGAGAAAATTATGCAGCAGGTTATCCACATTTATATTATTATTCCAATCCTGATTTTGTATTTCGATTTTTGAAAAGCTGCCGAAAGTGGCAACAGAATCGAGAAACAGTAGAAACGGAGCAGTCATGAAACTGAAAGAATATTTAGAACAGATAAAACCGGTGGATAAAAAAGCAATGGAATTAGCTGAAAAACGATGGGATTCCATTGCCAAACCCTTAAAAAGTCTTGGAAAAATAGAGACAAATCTTATTCAGATAGCAGGAATACAGCGAACTTCCGCCATTCATCTTAAGAAAAAGGCGTTAGTGGTAATGTGCGCAGATAACGGAGTGGTAGAAGAGGGAGTTACCCAAACCGGGCAGGAAGTAACTGCTATTGTGGCAGAAAACTTTTTGGATGAAAAGTCCTGTGCAGCCATTATGTGTGAAGATACCGGAACAGATATTTTTCCTATTGATATAGGAATGGCAGTGGATACACCACGAGTAGAAAAACATAAGATTGCATATGGAACCAAAAACATGGCAAAAGAGCCTGCGATGACAAGAGAAGAAGCAGAGCGTGGCATTATAACAGGAATACAGATAGTAGAAAGATTGAAAAAAGAAGGATACGATATTATTGCCACCGGAGAGATGGGAATCGGAAATACTACCACCAGTAGCGCAGTAGCCAGTGTTTTGCTCAACCAATCGGTAGAAAGTGTAACAGGAAGAGGTGCAGGACTGGATAGTGCAGGACTAAAGCGTAAGATGGAAGTGATTAAAAAGGCGATAAAGATGCATGAACCAAATCCCAAAGACCCAGTGGACGTACTGGCAAAGGTAGGAGGATTTGATATTGCAGGTCTTGTGGGATTATATCTTGGTGGAGCTATCTATGGAATCCCAGTGGTAGCAGATGGATTTATTTCAAGTGTGGCAGCCTTGACAGCGATTCGTATGGAACCTCTGGTGCAGGATTATATACTTGCTTCCCATGTGTCAAAAGAACCGGCAGGAGCAATGATTTTAGAAGCAATCGGAAAATCTCCAAGCATTACCTGCGATATGTGTTTGGGCGAGGGAACCGGTGCAGTAGCATTATTTCCGTTATTAAGTATGGGATTGCATATTTATGAAAAAATGAGTACCTTCGCTCAGATTGAGATTGCAGATTATGTACCATTAGAATAAGCGTAAGATGGAAAAGAACAGGAGAAGTGCATGGTAGTATTTATTACTGGTGGAAGTGGAAGCGGAAAATCAGAATATGCAGAACAACGGGCAGTAGCATTAAGGGAAAAAGAGAAAGCCTCAGAGCTTATTTATATCGCAACCATGGAAGCACAGGATGTAGAGAGTAAAAAAAGGATTGAGCGTCATCGAAAAATGCGAGAGGGAAAAGGATTTTTTACTTATGAGTGTTACACACATTTAGAAGAACTACCGGTAAATAAAAATCAGGTGATTTTACTGGATTGTCTTTCCAATCTTACCGCAAACGAAATGTTTTCTTCCAATGGACGAAAAGAGCAGATGGTGTCAGCAATTGAAAAGGGCTTGATACATTTGATAGAGAATGGAAAAGATGTTGTCATTGTGGGAAATAATGTATTTGAAGATGGAATCGAGTACGATGAGATGACAAAGACTTATTTAGAACGAATGGCAAAGATACATCAATTCTTAGCTGCACAAGCGGATGAAGTGATTGAAGTTATTTGCGGAATACCGGTCTTTTGGAAAGGGGAATGCCATGAAGTATATTAATGCATGTATCATAGCCTTTGCAATGTATTCAAAAATACCAATGCCAAGGGCAGATTGGGAAAAAGAAAATATGAAGTATGCCATGTGCTTTTTCCCGTGGGTAGGAGCAGTGATAGGAGCTTGTGTTTACCTGTGGTGCAGATTTGCAGGAAACATTCCGGTGGGAAGTATACTGTATGCAGCGATATTGACGCTTATTCCCATTTTTATTACAGGCGGAATCCATCTGGATGGATTGTTAGATACGGCAGATGCATTAAGTTCCTGGCAGACCAGGGAACGCAGACTGGAAATTTTAAAAGACTCTCATACAGGAGCATTTGCAATTATCACTTGCTGTATGTATTTTATAGCGTATTTCGGCTTTTCTTCTGAACTGTTTGAAATGCAAAAAATAGAAGGAATCGGTGTAATTGCCATAGGATTTTTTCTAAGCAGATGTTTGAGTGGATTTTCCGTAACAACATTTCCTTGTGCAAAAGATAGTGGATTAGCGGCAACTTTTGCAAATGGAGCAGATAAAAAACGTGCAGGAAAAGTTCTGATAGCAGAGGGAATCCTGGCTATTGCAGTTATAATATGGATAAGTATTCCACTGGGAATAGCGGCGGTAGTGGCAGCATTGTTGACATTCTGGTGGTATCATCACATGTCTGTGGAAAAGTTTGGCGGAATCACGGGAGATTTGGCAGGATGTTTTTTGCAAGTGTGTGAATTAATGATATTGGTTGCAGTGGTAGTGGTGGAAAAACTACTATAAAAAGTGTGCGTAAAAAGAGTTACTCATAGTGAGGAGGGCGAGAAATGATAATCGTTACCGGAGGAGCTTATCAGGGTAAGCTGGCAGTTGCAAAATCCCTATGCAAAAAAGAAAATCCAGTGATTGCAGAGGGAAAAGAGGCGAGTCTGGAAGAGTTGGAACAGGCGGATATTATTGCACAATTTCACTTGTATATCAGGCGTTTGTTGGAAAAAGGAATAGAACCGGAAAAACAAGTGGAGGAATTATGCAGAAAAAATCCTCAAGTTATTTTAGAAATCACCCAGTTAGGATGTGGAGTGGTACCTATGGATGCTTTTGACCGAAACTATCGGGAGCAAGTGGGAAGAATTAGTTGCAAAATAGCAGAATCGGCAGAAGCAGTCTATATGGTGAATTGTGGAATCGCAAAAAGATTAAAATAAAATGAGGTATACATATGAAAAAATGGAAGGCGATTATTGCTAAGAAAAAAGCAAGGTGTAGAAAATGGAAACAACGTTTTAGTAGTTTTACCAGAAGAAACTGGGATGATACCGGAACACTTCTTTATTGGGTGGTATTACTGTTGTTTAGTGTTTCAGTAGGAATAATGTCCGGAAAGTTTATGAAACCTATCGGCGTAGGCATGGTACTAATGAGTGTTGTTGCATTTATTGTTAGTGTGCTGATACTGTGGTTCCTAAAAAAGATAGTAAAACTGGCATTGCGAAATGGTATTACAGAGTTCTTGACCTGGTTGTTATTATGCTTTCTGTGTATTATGGTTTTTACGGGGGATTCAGAGGCTGCCGGCGAAACGGAAAATACAATATTTGCAGTAGGAATTAGCATCATATTTGCAATGTTTCTAAAAAGTATTTGGGCTGTTTGTGCCAAAAAAGTGCGAACAAAGGCAATTTTTATTACGTTGGCAGTAACAGGAATTCCAACTTTAGCGGTGATTGGATTGCTTTGTACAGGGGGATTTTCAGACAATTATATAGAAGAATATCAAAAACTGGCAAGCGTGAAACCGTTATCGAAAGCCGAAAGTGCAGATATGCAAAAAGCATTGAAAAACGGAGATTATACGGTAGAGACAATTACTTATGGAACGTCTGAACAGGCAGATATTATGTCAAATGTAACGGACATTAGCTATTATGCGGAGAATGAAGGCATTCAGGGATACTTCAAAGAAAAATATCAGGGATATTCCTTAAAAGAAGTACCTATGGCAGGAATTGTCTGGTATCCCAAGGAAAAGACAGAGTGTCCCACACTTTTTATTATTCATGGAAATCACAATTGGCTGACAGATTCATATTTAGGGTATGAGTATCTTGGAACGTATCTTGCTTCCCATGGTTATGTGGTTGTATCGGTAGATGAAAATGCCTGTAACGGATTATCAGGGGAAAATGATGCCAGAGCAGCTTTGCTATTAGAAAATATGCGGCAGTTAAAAAAGTTTAATCAGCAAAAGGATAATCCATTGTATGAAAAAATGGATTATGAGAATCTTGCACTGGCAGGGCATTCCAGAGGTGGCGAAGCGGTAACGGAGGCATATCTGTTTAATAGCCTGAGTTATGACCCGGATAATGGAAATCATAGATTTTCATGGGACTTTTCTATTAAATCAATAATTGCCATTGCACCGGTTTGCGGTCAATATCAGCCTGCTGACCGTGAGGTAGAATTAGAAGATGTGAATTATTTGTTGCTTCACGGTGCAAACGATCAGGATGTCAGTACCTTTATGGGAATGGAGCAGTACGAAAACATTCATTTTACAGGAGAAAAGGAATGCATCAAAAGTGCAGTATACATAGCAGGATTAAATCATGGACAGTTTAATTCTTTGTGGGGAAAATATGATTTGGATGAACCGGTGAATCGTATGTTAAATGTGGAAAATTTCCTGCCCCAGCAAGAACAGGAGAACATTGCAAAAATATTTATAAAGACATTTTTGGATAAAACATTAGAAGATAAAACCGATGGATGTACGGGACTTTTAACGAACTGTCAGAAATATCAGGAAATATTGCCGAAAACATTATATGTACAGTCCTATGATACTTCTGATGCAGTTACCTTATGTGATTTTGAAGAAGATGTTCGATTAGAAACAGGAAGTCTGGAAGGCATTCAGATAAAAGCGAGAAATGTAACAAGCTGGAGGGAGGAAGAATTGACATTTTCCTCCGGTGAACTAAGAGGAAATTATGCCATGATATTAAAATGGGAAAAACCAAAGGAAGAAGCGCAAATAGAAATTTCCTTACCCGAGTGGAAAGAAGAAAGTAAAAGTATTCGTTTTGATATTATGAATATGGAAGAAAATGAGAAGGAAAAGGCGCAGGCATTAGAGGTAGAAGTGGTTGTAAAAGATGCAGAAGAAAAGGAAGCCTGTGTAGAAGTATCAAATGACACTACCATTTATCCGGCATTTCCGGTTCGTTTAAATAAGTTGCAATATCTATTGGGAACAGCAGAGTATAAACATCAGTTTCAAACAGTTTCCGTTCCGTTAACAAAGTTTGAAGGCATAGATACGACAAATATTACAGAGATTATCTTGCGTTTTCCGGAGAAAAATGGGAAAATAGCCATTGATAATGTAAAGTTATCTCAATGAGAAAGACAATAGAAAGGCTGAAAATACATGGAGTTATTTAGTTGTACAACGATTGCGTTATTCCTTGGAGTGATTCTTGATTTTATATTGGGAGATCCACATGGATGGTGGCATCCGGTGATTGGAATTGGAAAAATAATTACAAAGACAGAACATATCGTAAGAAGTATTTTTCCAAAGACCAAAAGAGGAGAAAGGATTGGTGGAGGGGTACTTGCCGTTGTAGTAATTGTGGTATCGGTGGCAATTCCGGCAATACTTTTGTATATTGCGTATCATTTGCACTGGGTAGCAGGGATGCTCCTAGAAGCAATCATGTGCTATACCATGTTAGCAGCAAAATCACTAAAGGTAGAAAGTATGAAAGTAGCCAATGCACTGGAGCAGGAAGGATTAGAGGCAGGAAGAAAGGCAGTTTCCATGATAGTGGGACGTGATACACAGCGTTTGGATGAAACCGGAGTTATCAAAGCAGCAGTTGAGACAGTTGCGGAAAACACTTCAGATGGAGTAATAGCGCCATTGATTTTTATGGGAATATTCGGTGCAGTAGGAGGTTTTTTCTACAAATCTATTAATACCATGGATTCTATGATTGGATATAAAAATGAAAAATATCAGTATTTTGGAACTGTGGCAGCCAAGTTAGACGATATTGTAAATTTTATTCCCGCAAGAATCAGCGCAATCATTATGGTTGTATCAGCTTTTTTATGTGGAATGGATGGTAAAGGGGCTTTTCGCATATTTAAAAGAGATCGTTATAACCATGCAAGTCCCAATTCTGCCCAGACAGAATCAGTAATGGCAGGAGCATTGGGTGTACAACTGGCGGGAGATGCCTGGTATTTCGGTGTAAAACATGAAAAACCTACGATCGGAGATGCAAAACGCCCGGTAGAACTTAGGGATATTCAAAGAAGTAATCGCTTGATGTATATGACAACTGTGTTGACAGTAATAACTATATTGGTAATACATTTATACTTGATATTTACAAATGTTTCATTTTGAAGTATAATTAGAAAGATAAGTGAGGACAAGGAGTTGAATAAGTAATATGGAACAAGTCAATGGATTCTATACAGACTTTTGGTGCTATCAAGGTGAAAAGAATAATGAAATAGGAATTACTATAGCAGTAAAAGGCGGTATCGTAAAGAGCTTATATCGAAATCAAGAAGAAATAGTCAAGATAAATCCGGCAGCAGGAAGTATTTTTTTACATGCATTAAATGAAAAAAGAAAAAGTCAGGGAGTCACAGACTGGAAGTGTAAAATCGGTAGAAACGGAATCTATTTTTCCTTAATCACCGAGAAATGGAAGGTAGAAGAAAGTCTGGGACAGATGGTTCAATTAATATATGAATCACAGATTACAGAAGAAGAATTTCTTGCGGCAAAACAGCAAACAATTAACAGTCTGAAACAGAATTTCAGACACGAAATGACGCGAAGCTGGTATTATATGTTTGAATTTACGGATATTGGTAAACGATATACTTATAATGAATGGGCAAGAGCGTTAGAAACAATACAATATGACGAATTTCATAAATATATAGAAGAACTGGTAAATCCCAAGAATAGCGTTGTGATTGCAAACGGTGAAATGGAAGAATGGGAGGTTACCAGTATTTGTGCTGTTTTAAGAAAGGTTCAAAAAAGCGGAACGGAATATATAGACTATGGATATGCATTAGATGAGAATGGTATCTTGGATTGCCATTTAAAGGGCAATATGGACTGTGATTCTTTAGGAGCATTGTATTTTGTATTTCCAGATGCCAATGCAACCCCTACGGAAAAAATATTTCTATTATTATATATCAACGAGATGTTGTTCCGGGAACACGGAATTGTATCGGTGGATGCATTTGATGCAAGTATTGTATATTATAGAGCACCAATCAGAGAGTATCGGGTAGAAATAGAAAATATCTGGACAGAAGAAAATGTACTGGCTGCACGAAGAAGGTTATTGCAGAGTTTTGATAATTTAATAAAAGATCCTATAAAATTCGGAGTATATGAAGGAGAGCTGCTTTTTTCGGGAGTAGACATTTCGCAATTGATACGTTATATACAGATATGTGACTTTGAAGTTATATATCGTGCATATAAAAATGCCAATGTAAAAATAGGAAACGGAGCAATTATAAATAAGGGAGGAATTAAAAATGGCAGAACAACTGGTATTAAAACCAAGTGAATTTCAAAAGGAAATTGATACATATAAGACACAGAATGCAAAGCTGGAAAATGTGAAGTTTGAGGCAAAGCCGGAAAATGTGGCACTGGATAGCTTTGATAAGATTCAGGAATGTGTAGATACATTTAATCGCATTGTTAAAAAGATGAATTCTTTGGGGCAGGATGATGTGAAAAACATGCAAAATATTAAGAGTGCATGGATGAAGTTAGATGAGGAAATTGGAGAAAAAACATTCGGAGAGACTTTGTTTGGAAAATAAGGGGGTAATAGTGGAATGAAGCGATTAGAAAACGCAACAATTATTGAAAACGTAGAAGAGATTTCCAAGGTAGGAGAAGAGTTACAGGATATTATTTATGGGCAGTATAAGAACGCCTATATGTTATCATTAAGTAATAACTACAGAGGTGCATCTGCCACTGCTTGTAAGAATTATATTACCAAGGTGACAATTAATATCATCAATGGATTTCTTAATGTGATACAGGAGATGACAGATACATTATCTGAGGTAAAAACCACATTCTTAGGATATGAATCAGAAGAAGATGGTATTGTAAATACCGGTACACTTTTCTCTGTGGATGATGAAATTACAGGAAATTATAAAAATGCTTTTACCAGTCTCATGAGTGAAGTAGATGGAGTATTGCAAGAAGCGGCAAAATATATTTCGGTAACTAAAATATCGCAAGATGTTGTGACAGATGCTTATTCTTCCTGGGAAGATAAAGTGACAAAGATTAATGATGATTTGCTTGCAGCAGACACAACAGCCAAGGATAAGTTAGACGTGCTGTTGGGACATATGAAATCGTTAGAAAGCATGATAGATGGAGTAGGGCAGATTATCGACACCGAAAAACATATTGATTATGAAAAGGTAAGCGATTTAGTTGTTAGTGGTTCCTATTATCAGGAGGATGACAGTAACTTAGAAAAGATAAAAAAGGATGACCCGTTTTCATACTATGCAAATGGCGGCAGCGGTTGGGAACAGCAGTGGGCACAGGGATTTTATCAGGATGTATATGCGTATGCAGGAGTAAGTGCATGGACGGGAGAATATGCATCAAAATACAATAACGGAAAATATAGCGGAAATGCCAGTGGTTCCTTTTTCCAGGGGGATGTTGGCGGTCAGTTTACCGATTATGCAAAGTTTAATGGAACAGCAAGTGCTGTGCATGGCGAGGGAAAAGTAAATGCCGGATTTTCTGACAAATACGTAGGAGCTTCAGCATCCGGAAAGGCATCACTGTTAAATGCCAATGGAAAGGTAACATTAGGAACAGAGAATTTTAATGGATATATTACCGGGGATGCAACTTTGTTTGGAGCTTCCGGTTATGCAAAATGCGAGTTTGAAGATAATGGTTCTTTTGCGGTCGGTTTAGGTGGCAATGTAACAGGAGCATCTGCAAAAGCTGCATTGGGGCTTAGTTTTCTTGGAGTATCTGCAAAAGACTCTGTTACCGGTAAAAAAGAGTCTTTATTTGGTGCATCCATTACGCCGGAAGCAACTTATGGTACAGGTGCGGATTTCTTAGTAGAAGGAAAGAAAGTAATCGATACGGACAGTATAGACGTGCATACCGTTCATGTGAAGCTGGGTGGAAAATTAGGACTTGGTATAACGGCAGATGTTACCATGCCATATTTTACATTTGACTAGGTTGAAAGGAGCAGAAATGAACTGGTTTGCAAAATTATGGTGGATGTTTGGAATTGTGGGCGCAATAGTTGCTCTTATAAATCCATTACTCGGAGTATTGGGTGTAATCGTAAGTGTAATAACAATGTTTATTATGAAAATGTGGCAAATTAACATGCACCAGCGTTTACAGTATTACCAAAATCCGGAAAAGTTATATCAGGTTGGAAAAAATATCAAAGGTTCTGAACAGATACATGATTTACAGGTAAAAAATCTTTCTCGTTCTGTAGCAGCAATCTGTACAGGTGGTAAGGTTTTGGCAGTATTTAGTATTTTATTGCAAGTGATAGTAGATATAGGTGTTGCTATGGCAGGACTTATGAATGTGAAGAGAGGATATTATTACAGCATGAGTCCGCTGCACATTATTTCAAAGGAACAGTATCAGGCAGTGGGAATTCCATTAAGTATCGTAACAGCAGTTTTTAATGTTTGTATGGGAATTGCTTTTTGGACACATTGCGAGTATTATAAAAAGAAGATAAAGGGGGAAGTAAAATGAGTGTTTTAGATTCATTACAATCCAGTCTTGCCAGTGCAAGAGCAGAATTAGAGGCAAAAAAGAGACAGGCAGAGGCATATCGGGCAAAGGCACAGGAAATTGGTACGGTGTATGAAGAATTAAAAGAAAAGAAAAAAAGTATGAGAACCTTAAAGAGCAATGTAGAGGACTTTAAGGATACAAAGTATGATGCTTGGAAGGGCAACTTATGGAAGCAGGAATATAAGGGTAGCGGTGAAAAGGTTGTAGCTTCTTATGATACCGTTATTCAGGAAATCGATACCAATATGGACAATCTGAATTTGGAAAAAACAAGGTATGAGAATCTTGCAAATGATTGTTATGGAATAATCGGACGTTTGGCAAGCACCATAAACAGCTTATTAGCACAGATTGAAAATTGTGTGAATTAGGAGAAAAATATGCAGATAAAAGTAAAGACAGCATTGGCTCATGAACAGCAGAAGGAAAACGAAGCAGTAAAAAGGGAGCTTGCATCCATTCAAGAATACATAGATAATCATATTCCGGATTTAGAAGAAGAAAGTATATATTTTATTCCATTACAGGGAAATTACATGCAAATAAAGAGAACGATGCTCTTTGCCGGAGTTATGATATCTACTATGAAAAAAAGTGTTCAGGGAATAAAGGGAACACTGCGGACTCAATTGGTGGGATATGATGCAGAAGTTGCAAAGATTCAGTTTGAGTTTCCACCGGAATTTTTGGGAAGTCTGGATTATGCAGAAGGATTACCGGTGCATTTTCAGGTTCCGGTACGCGGCTTAAAGGAAGATGCAGTAATAAAGAGCAGTAGTTTTCAGTGCACATTGGAAGATGTGGAAGTTTTAGCTATAAATGAATAAATAGGGACTAGGAGGTATCTCTATGAAAGAAAGTTTAGGAAAAATATTTTTTGCAATTGCTGTAATTGGGGCAATGATGATTTCTACATGTATCTATTTTTATAGTGACAAGAAGATTCTGGTATGGTTAGGAATCCCGATATTCATAATTGGAGTAATCGGAACCTGTGCAACGTCAAAAACATTGCGAAAGTATTTGGTAGATTTACTTGATTTTTTCTAGAGAGGTACAATCATGCATAAACATGGTGGAGATATTTACAGTCATCCTAATTTGATAGATTTTTCAGCGAATATTAATTTCTTAGGTGTTCCGAAAACCTTGATGGAAGCTGCAAGAGAGGCACTGACTGAGGTCATACATTATCCACAGCCGGGAAGTATAAGGCTTTGTGAAGCAATTGCTCAAATGGAAGGAATAGATGCTACACAGATAATATGCGGAAATGGTGCGGCAGATGTGATATTCTCATTAGCCTTGGCAGAAAAACCGAAAAAGGCATTACTTCCAGCACCAACTTTTCAGGAATATGAACAGGCATTGCAGAGTGTGGATTGCAAGATAGAACGTATAGCGTTATTAGCAGAAGATTTTTCGTGGGAAGCTTTTGCAGGAAAAATAGCAGAAGACATAGACATGGTGTTTTTCTGTAATCCCAACAATCCTACCGGTGTGGTGTACCCTAGAGAGGGATTAGAGAAGTTATTGCAAAAGTGCGCAAAGACGGGAACGCGTCTGGTAGTGGATGAGTGTTTCCTTGATTTTGTTTCCGAAGAAGATACAATTACAATGAAGCCGTATTTAGCGCAGTTTCCGAATTTGTTCCTTATAAAAGCATTTACCAAAATGTTTGCAATTCCCGGAATACGCCTTGGTTACGGAATGTCGTCGGATGAAAAATTGCTTTTAAAAGTGCAGACAGTGACACAGCCCTGGAATGTTTCCGTAATTGCACAGCAAGTAGGAGTTGCAGCTACCAAAGAAACTGATTTTATAGAAAAAACAAGGCAGGCAATTGAAATAGAAAAAGAATATTTGCTGCAAGAGCTAGAAAGACTGCCGGTAGAATTATATGGACATGCAGCAAACTTCATTTGTTTTCGCGGAGAAGAAAATCTGGATAAAAAGTTAGAACAGCATGGAATCCTGATTCGGAATTGTTCTAATTTTCAAGGATTGGAAGAAGGCTGGTATCGTATCGCAGTACGAAACAGACAGGACAATCAATTATTGATTCAGGCACTAAAGAAAGTATTTGAAGTATAAAATACTGGTATTGGGAGAAAGAAAATGGATATTAAAGAAAAAATGCACAGCACCCAGTTGTATAATCCGGGAGATGCAGAACTTCGTCAAAAGGGGTATCAGTACAATGCCCCGATTCATATTGGAAAGAACTGTTGGTTAGGTTCCGGAGTGCTTGTGCTTCCGGGAATTACCATTGGTGATAACGTAATTATCGGAGCAGGAAGTGTGGCAACAAAGGATATTCCGTCCAATGTGGTTGCAGTGGGAAATCCATGCAAAGTCTTGCGGGAAGTAAGCGAACACGATAGAGAATATTATTTTAAAGATAAGAAAATCGGAAAAGAATTTTTTGAGGAGTAGGTTATCTACTCCTTATATTATATAGGATAAGAATGGAGCATAAAAGCAATGGCAAAATCAATTATGATACAAGGTACGATGTCGAATGCAGGGAAAAGTCTGATTGCAGCAGGATTATGTCGTATATTTAAACAAGATGGTTATAAGGTAGCACCTTTTAAATCACAAAATATGGCATTGAATTCCTACATTACCAAAGAAGGACTGGAGATGGGACGGGCACAGGTAACACAGGCAGAGGCAGCAGGAGTAGAGCCATCGGTTTATATGAACCCCATTCTGCTAAAGCCTACCAATGATGTGGGCTCTCAGGTAATTGTAAACGGTGAAGTAGTGAAAAATATGAGTGCCAGAGAGTATTTTGCATACAAAAAACAGTTAATACCGGATATTTTAAAGGCATATGAAAAATTAAATCAGGAGTACGATATTATTGTCATTGAGGGGGCAGGTTCTCCGGCAGAAATCAATCTGAAGCAGGATGATATCGTAAATATGGGAATGGCAAAGATGGCAAATGCACCGGTACTTTTAGTGGGAGATATTGACCGTGGGGGTGTTTTTGCTCAGTTAGTAGGAACAATAATGCTCTTAGATGAGGAAGAAAAAGCACGAATAAAAGGGACTATTATCAATAAGTTTCGTGGGGATAAAACCATATTGGACCCCGGAATTGATATGTTAGAGGAAATGACAAAGATTCCGGTAGTAGGAGTAACTCCTTATATGAATGTGGATATTGAAGATGAAGATAGTTTAAGTGAACGATTTTCCCATAAAAACAGTCAGGGGATTGTGGATATCGCAGTAATACGTTTTCCACGGATTTCTAACTTTACGGACGTAGCGGTGTTAGAAGGTATGGAAGAAGTAAATCTATATTATGTAAACAAGATAGAACAACTGGGAAACCCGGACATGATTTTACTTCCGGGAACCAAAAATACCATGGCAGATTTGAAGTGGATGCGTGAAAACGGATTAGAGGCTGCAATATTAAAAGCACAGCAAAGAGGAACCGTGATTTTCGGAATTTGCGGTGGTTACCAGATGTTAGGAGAAGTGTTAGAAGACCCGGAAGGAGTAGAAGAAGGGGGAGTATTGCGGGGAATGGGATTATTGCCAACTAAAACCACATTTACCACAGAAAAAACTCGAACCAGAGTAACAGGAACTATCGGAAAGATTACCGGTGTTTTGCAGAAAATCTCAGGGAAAAAACTGGAAGGATATGAGATTCATATGGGAAAAACTTCCGTAGATGCGCAGAAAGTAGTACGGTTCTCTGAAATTGCAGAAGAGAAAAAAGCAGCAAAAGAAGACGGTGCATGTACAGAAAATGTATATGGAACATATGTGCATGGTATTTTTGACGGAGATGGCATAGCCACAGAGTTAGTGCGAGCATTCGCGGATAAAAAAGGAATTCCAATGGAAGAGTCTCAGCAGATAGACCGACATACCTATAAGGAAACACAGTATGATTTGCTGGCAGATACTTTGCGAAAGTATCTGGATATGGATAAGATATATGAAATATTACAGTAAAAATTCTAGCATAAATCATTACAGTAAAAATTCGAGAAAAATAGCACAAATATCTAAAAAATGATGATATAATGGATGGAATTTGGAAAATTCCTTTGATGGATTCGATGCAGATTTGACAGAAACAGATACCGGAGAAGAAGCATGGGGCAATCCAATTGTATCAAGAGAATTGATACATGCAGTAAAAGAAAAGGGATGTGACAGTATTCGTATTCCTATGACTGTTCATTGAGGGAATGCAGATACAATATTGTAGGAAGAATAGGGATGTGTTAAAATTAAAAATATGAAATGAAAATCAGAATCGTTTGGAGGAAGAGACATGATAAAGCATATTGTAATGTTCAAATTAAAAGAAGAAGCAAATGGAAAAAGTGCTAAGGAGAACTTAGCAGGTGCATTGGAACTTTTGAAAAATTTTCAGGAGGAAATCCCATCCTTAGTACATTTTGAAGCAAAAACCAATCACCCGGAAGCACCGGAAAGCAATTACGAACTTGCGCTGGTATGTGATTTTAATGATATCCAGGGACTGAATGAGTATCAGGTGCATCCGGTACACAAGAATTTTGGAGCATATATTACGCCAGTAAGAGAAAGCCGAGCATGTATTGATTATGAGTATTAATAAGGGACTGATTCATATTTATGAGGGGGATGGCAAAGGAAAAACAACTGCGGCAGTAGGATTGAGTATTCGTTACGCAGGAAATGGGGGACAAGTAGTCTATACGCAGTTCCTGAAAAGAAATGATTCCGGTGAACTGAAGATACTGGAACAAATAGAAAATATTTGCCTGATACGTTGCACGAAAAGTTTTGGATTTACCTTTCGCATGACGGAAGAACAGAAGAAAGAAGCAGCAGAATATTATAATGCACATTTGAAAAAGGTATTAGAAAAAGCAGGAGAGCTGTCCCAGGGACTTTTGGTATTGGATGAAGTATTAGATGCTTATAATAGCCAGATGATAGACCACGAAGTATTACTACAGTTTTTAAAGGAAAAACCGGAAGGCTTAGAAGTAGTCTTAACAGGACGCAATCCGACAGAAGAATTGTTAGTGTTGGCGGACTATGTGACTTTTATGGAAAAAAGAAAGCATCCCTATGACAAAGGGATTACAGCAAGACGTGGAGTCGAATTATAAATATTGAGGGAAAGAACATGAAGACAGAATTAGAACAGGTACTTCCGGCAGAAATTGAAAAACGAAGTTTTGAGATTATAACGGAAGAACTTGGAGACCGAAAATTAGATGAAAAATATGCTCCGATTATAAAACGTGTCATTCATACCACAGCAGATTTTGAATATGTGGATAATCTGGTATTTTCACAGGGAGTATTGGAAAAAGCGTTGAATGCACTGAAAAGTGGAGCTTGTATTGTAACAGATACCCAAATGGCAAAGGCAGGAATTAATAAAAAAGCATTGGCAAAGCTGGGAGTGGAAATTTATAATTTTATTGCAGACGAAGATGTAGCAAGATTAGCGAAAGAAAATGGAACCACTCGTTCAGTTGCTTGTATCGATAAGGCAACAATGTTACAAAAGCCGGTAATATTTGTTATCGGAAATGCACCAACAGCATTAGTAAGAATTTATGAATTGGTACAAGAAGGAAAGCTACAGCCGGAATTGGTGATTGGAACACCGGTAGGGTTTGTCAATGTGGTACAGTCAAAAGAAATGATTATGGAGTTATCGGTACCATATATTATTGCAAGAGGAAGAAAGGGAGGCAGTAACGTGGCGGCAGCCATTGTAAATGCCTTGTTATATATGATTTATGAACGTTAAAATGGCAGGGATTGATTATACTGCGGCAGAAATAAATATTCGACAATGCTTTTCTTTTACTAAAAAGGCAATGGCAGAGGTATTAGAAAAAGTAAAGGAAAATCCGGAAGTTAAAGGGTGTGTTATACTATCTACCTGTAACCGTATGGAAATTTGGCTAAGCTTAAAAGACGGAGCAGATATAGATTTGCCAAGGTATATTTGTGATATTAAGAGGATGGATTCCACAGCATATGGCAAATATTTAAAGGTTCGTGAAGGAAAAGAGGCGGTACGACACCTCTTTTTTCTAAGTGCCGGAATGAAATCACAGATTGTAGGAGAAGACCAGATATTAACACAGGTAAAAGAGGCAGCAGCCTTTTCCAGAGAACAGGAATGTATGGATCATGTGTTAGAAGTGCTGTTTCGTATGGCAGTAACGGCGGGAAAGCAGGTAAAAACGGAAGTGCCCATGGATAAAGCTAATTTTTCTGCGGCACATCAGGCAATTCATTTCTTAAAAGAGCATGGGATTGGACTGACAGGAAAAAAAGCATTGGTAATTGGAAACGGTGAAATGGGAAAGATTACTGCTCAGGCGTTGATGGAAGAGGGAGCAGATGTTACGGTAACTGTTCGTCAATATCGAAGCGGTGTAGTAAATATTCCACAAGGAGCTAAACGAATGAACTACGGAGAACGTTATCAGTACATACCGGAATGTGATGTTATTTTTTCAGCTACTGCAAGTCCGAATTTTACTATCACCAAAGAACGTTTGGAAAATTGTTTGCCAGAGAAACAGCAGATATATGTGGATTTGGCAGTACCGCGTGATATGGAAGAAAGTATAGAAGAGCTTACCAATATTCAAATGTATGATATGGATTCTTTTCATGTAGAAGAAAAGTCCCAACGCATGAAAGCGCAATATCATCAGGCAGAAGAAATTTTAAAAAAACATATTCAGGCATTTTATGACTGGCAGGAAAGTCGGGATTTGGTGCCGAGGATTCAAGAAATAGGACTTGCTTCCGGAGAGGATGCTTGCTGGAGAATGGAAAAAGAACTGAAAGAACTTGCACTGTCAGACGAAGAAAAAGACAGGTTGCGTGGACAAATCAAACAGGCAACCGGAAAGGTAGTGGATAAGCTGCTATTTACTTTGCGAGATCAAGTAGATACTGATATGCTAAGGCAATGTATTGAGGTTATGGAACAGGTGTATGAGGAAAAATAGAGGAGAAATAAGTTATGGCAAAATTAGAAACCAGTGTATATGGGGATTTTGATGAAATATTAAAAAGAATTGAAGATGGAATATTAAATGGAAGTATCTCAGCCTCTTTAGAAGATTCCAGTGACTTTTATAGCGATGGTGCCAGATGTAGTGTCAGAGTTTTTGAACGCTATAGCTGGTCCGGTGGAAACCGTGTGAGTTTGGCAGTAACGCTTTTCCAGGGCGATGACGATATTCATGTATCAGCAATTGCTTCTGGTGGAAGTCAGGCTGTATTTTGGAAAATGAATACCTTTGGAGAAGAGGCATTTTTAGATAAATTGCGAGAATTATTATAAATAGAAGGAAGAATGGAGATAATAAAATGAAACAATGTATGGATTCCGAAAATCTGCATCGCAGATTGAAAAAAATTATTGGACAGGTTCAGGCAATTGACAGAATGATAGATGAGGATGTTCCATGTGAAGATATTTTATCCCAGCTGAATGCTGCCAAATCTGCACTTCATAAGTGTGGGCAGGTTGTGTTGGAAGGACACATTAAGCATTGTGTGAAAGACGGTATCGAGCATGGTGACGCAGATAAAACAATTGAGAATTTTACAAAAGCAGTAGAACGATTTTCCAATATGGGTTAAATATTTTGTGGAAATAATTTGAAAAGCAGGTATTGTTTTCTTTATCTGTTGTGGACTGGGACATTCAGATTCCTTTACATTCTGGCAACAGGGACTGATGTATGAGGGAGAATCTGTATACAATTATCTTCAGATGTCACAGAACGATCAACGAGTAGTACTTTCAACAAATGTATTGTTTGGTGTTCAGTCTGTTTATATGAAAGAAGACGGATTAACAGGAATGTATTATGACTATGCTATGGCAGCACCACTTATGGTTCCGCAAGAAAATAACAGAAGTATGGATGTTCTGATTCTTGGAATGGGGACCGGAACTTATGCAACACAATGTAAAAGTTACAAATTATGATGGAAGAGCTTGCTCAGATTATTTTAGAGGAAGTAGCGTATATATAAGCAAATTTATGAAAAAGGTGGTATTTATATTATGTCGTGGTATAATTAGTAGCATGAATCGGAATTTGTGAAGGCAAGTGAATCGAATACTACGATACAAGATACCATGGAGGAATATAAGAATGTCGAAAGATGAATATTTGATAACCGATGCGCCCCTCAAAGCGTTGACGGTTTTTGCAATGCCGATGATTCTTGGGAGTTTTTTTCAGCAAATATACAATATGGCCGACTCCATTATTGTCGGCCAGTTTGTTGGTTCTTCTGCACTTGCAGCTGTCGGTGCCTGTGCAGCATTGACCAATGTGTTCATTTGTGTGGCACTGGGAGCCGGCGTAGGAGCCGGTGTGCTTGTGAGCCGTTATTTCGGAGCCAAAGAGTATGGCAAAATGAAAACAATCGTGTCAACCTCCTTGATTAGCTTTTTGCTTC